>Ga0193753_10000843_pt1 | contig 28505 bp, 26 predicted proteins | sample H1c2metaG_FD_144925 | JGI IMG/M metagenome (GOLD analysis project Ga0193753, IMG submission 144925) | Soil microbial communities from a riparian zone of the East river system, Colorado, United States - H1c2 | ecosystem: Environmental > Terrestrial > Soil > Riparian zone | place: USA: East...
CCGGATTGTGGTTAGGTCACCGGCCGGCGCATGCGGAACGCTCGACGCCGAGCGCGACCAGTCCCAAGGTAGGCGAGACCGCGCCACCACAGCATCACTGAACCGTCACTGGAAGAACCGGCCGAAGTAGTCGTCGATCTTCTGCTCGATGAAGCCGCGCATCGGCTTCAGCAGCAGCCCGAGCGTCACCTCGGCGAGAACTGTCTGGTCGCTTACGACGATGCGACCCCGCGCGCCACTGCGCTCGAACTCGATCGCGTCCCCATTCACGCGATACTGAACCTGAGCTTTCTCACGCATCCGTTCCGCGACTCGCGTCGCGGCCGCGAGCGCTGCTTCCTTGCCGATCGTATGTCGTCGCTCGACGCGTATGTCCGCCATGACAGCCACATAGCGCAGCGCCTGCGCCGAGAAAAGCGCTGGTCGTACCGTGTTTGCGCTCGCCAGGGGCCAATGTTAGCGTGCGCGACGCTCTAGACAGGTGGGCGCGACGCTCGGGAACCTTCCCATCATGCGTTGCTTCGCGCGGCGAAACGGTTCCGTGCACCCCTCTAGACCCCCTAAAAACTCTACTCCATGAGCTACTGACAATGACATTTACGGAAGCGGCGCTCGAGGTTTTGCGAAGCGCCGGAGAACCACTGCATTACAAAAGGATCACCGAGCTCGCCATCGAAAAGAACCTGCTCTCGCACGTGGGCAAGACGCCCGAAGTCACGATGAGCTCGCGTCTAGCGATGATGGTGAAGAAGGATCGCGGGCAAGCCCCGATCATCAAGGTGAAGCCCGGCGTGTTCGCGATCCGCGAATCCGCGAAGCAAGAGTTGTCGCCCGCAGCGATGGCGATGATCGAAGAAGTCGAAGGCGATGACGGCGAGGTCGCAGAAGTCAGCGCCGAGGTCGACGCCGAAGTTCAGGTCGCAGCGGGCGACAACAAGCCGCCCGCATTGCCTGGCGGGGACGTGTTCCCCGAGGAAGAGGGCGACGACGACCCGATCCTCGCTGGCCTCGAGCAAGAGACCGAAGGTGGCGATCGCAACGGCCGCCGTCGGCGGCGCCGTCGGCGGCGCGGCAAGGGTGACAAGCCCGAGGGGACGGTCGAAGTCAGTCCGCGCCCGGAGCCCGTGCGCGAGCCGAGTCGAGATCGCGAGCGGGAACGAGGTCGCGAGCGCGACGCTGGTCGCGATACCGGCCGAGACGCCGGTCGCGATGCCGGCCGAGACGCCGGTCGCGATGGCGGTCGAGATGCCGGTCGGGAGAGCCGCGACCGCGAGCCGCGCGAGCCGATGCGAAGTCAGTCGCGCGATCGGGAGCGCGAGCGTGACCGTGATCGCGATCGGGACCGTGATCGGGAGCGCGAAGAACCACTCGACTTCAACCGCCAGCCGGCTGAAGGCGACTTGCTCGGCAAGGATCTCGCCGATGCGGTGTGGCACGTTCTGTCGCGCGGTGAACGCGTGCCGCATCCGTTCTCACGGGTCGCGGATCTGCTCGTCCGCCGGGGACGGCTCAGCGGCACTCCAGCAGCACTCGCGCCGACGATCGCCGCGGCCGTTCGCGCCGACGTCGCACGCGCCGACCGCAGCCAACAGCGGCCGCGCTTTCGCCTGCGCGGAAGTCGCGTCGTGCTCTCCGAGTGGCTGTTGCCACGGCAACTCGTGCGCAGCGAACAGGACTTGGTCAACGCTTCGGAGCGTTATGGCAACGAGCTCCGGCGCGCACTGATTCAGCGCTTGACCGAGTTGCCGACAGCCGGGTTCGCGGAGCTGATCGCGACGTGGCTGAACACCGAAGGCATCACCTCCTTGCGCGCGGTACGCCGTCCAGGAAGTGCGGGCAACGAGCTGCACTTCGCCGGCACGCGTAAGACCGGAAGTGAAGAGCTGCGGCTCGCGATCGTCGTGCTGCGCGGTGGACGCGACATCGATCGCGAAGGCGTGGTCGACGTGCGCGGCGCACTGCATCACTACGGCCAAGCCAGCGCGGCATGGATCGTCACGACGGGTCGGACGACGAGCGGCGCTCGCGAAGAAGCGAGTGCAGTTGGCGCAGCGTCCGTGGCTCTGTTCGATGGGATGGGCCTCGCGACTGCGATGGAGCGGCTCGGCATCGCCGTGCGCCGCCACGTGATCGCACATCACGAGATCGACTACGACTTGCTCGAGATGCTCGGCGATACGCCGGAGCAGCGCGAGCGCCGCGAGCGCGAAGCCGATCGCGAGCGCCAAGACCAGCGGAACCAGGCGCGCAACGAACGCTTCAGCGCGCCGCCGGAGCGCAGTCGTCGCGACGAAGGCGGGCGCGGCCAACCGCTATCGCCGGAGTCCGAAGCCCCGCCGATGAACGTTCGTGCGGCCGTGCCGTCGTCGCCTGATTGGGATGACGCCGATGCCCCGGAGCCGGAAGTGAAACACGAGCGCGGCGGAGAAGAACACGATTCTGCCGACGACGGCGACTTCGAAGTCGACGAAGCGAGCGAGCGGGAAGCCGAAGCCGAGATCGATGCCGAAGCCGACGAGGGATACGACCTCGAAGACAGCGCCGACGCCGAAGATGACTCGGCGGACCTCGACGAAGCGGCGGACGACAGCGATGCCGACGACGATGACGACGACGATTCGGACGAAGCGCATGCCGAGTCCGATGAAGCCCACGAAGGCGATGCCGAAGGCGATGCCGACGAAGGCGATGCCGACGAAGGCGATGCCGACGAATCGGAAGAGGGCGGCGAAGACGAAGCGGCCGACTCCGAGTCCGATGAAGCCGCGCCCCGCCGCAGCACGCGTTAGTAGCGCATAAGCGAAGCACGAGATTTTGCCCTGAGAGCGCGAGCCGCTCCCAGGGCAAATCACTTTAGATCATGTCCAGCACGACCACCTCGGTGGCTCCGCACGCTTCGATGTCGAGTGTGCCTGCGCAGCGAACGAGCACACGTTCGCCGGCGCGAACCAAAGTGCCACCGACTACGATCGCTGCATCGACCGACATGAGGTACGCGATCCGGCCAGGCTCGATGTGGTACTGCTGCCGCGTACCGGCATCGAATCGACAGCTCAGCAACGCCGCAGCTTGATCGATGTAGAGCGCATTCGAGTCGGCGTCGCACCTTCGGCCGGAGGCGAGCGCACGAAAACGACCCGACCGCTCGGAGCGAGGCACGATCCTGTGCTCCGCGCGCGGTTCGCGATCGACCGAGCGCGACTTCAACATGATCTGGATCACGCGGCAGGCCCGATCCACGTCTGCGTACTCCGCGTGCGACACACCGCGACCGGCTGACATCACTGCCACCGTCTCCGCACAGAGCCGAGTCTCTCCGCCGACGCTATCGCGATGCAGCACCGTGCCTTCGAGCACGAGTGTCATGACTTCGACGTTCGCGTGCTGGTGGAGCGAGTAGCCGTGACCGGCCGCAATCGTCTCGATCGCGAACAGCTTCATCGGACCGAAGGCCAAACGTCCGGGTGCAGCCTCCGGAATTCCCGAGAGGTCGTGATGGGCGTAGCCATGCGACCACTCGCGCGAGACTGGCAATAGCTGCTCGATCGATTCGATTTCGAACGAGGTATATTCGGGACGAGAAGAACGAACGGTTTGAACGGAGAACATGAGGCGGATTCGCCGCGGCAGGGCGCACGCTGCGGGTTCCGCGATCGACCTTGAGTCGCCAGCTGCAGCGCTTGGAAGAAGCGCTGGGCGTGCGCTTACTCGAACGGACGACGCGCGCGGTGCGGCTGACTGAAGCTGGCAGCGGCTACTTTCACCGCTGCTCGCACGCGATCGATCTGATCACGGCAGCCAACCGCGGCGCTCGCGACTCGGGCGCACTGCCGCGCGGTAGCTTGCGTGTCTCGACGCCATTCGACATCGCGCGCGACGTGCTCGCGGCGTCACTGCCGGACTTTCGCCGCCGCTATCCCGACATCGAACTGCAGCTCGAGATCACGCAGCGTCGCGTCGACGTCGTACGCGAAGGATTCGATCTCGCGCTCCGTGGCGGCATGCCGATGAAAGACTCGGGCCTGACCGTGCGAAAGTTAGCCGCCAGCGTAATGCGTTTGTATGCGAGCCCGGCGTACCTCGCGGCGCGTGGAATTCCGACGGAGCCCGATGCGCTGGCCGAACACGACTTGATCGGCTTCGCGAGTGTGGACGGCGGCGCGATGCCATGGCGGCTCGCTGGACCGAACGGCGTTCTCGATCTCGTGCCGCGAAGCTGGGTTGCAGCGAACGAGTTCAGCTTCATTCGCGCGGCCGTGATCGCAGGTTCCGGAATCGGCCTGCTGCAAGCCATCGCAGCATTCGGAGAGAAGGCTGGAGAGATCATTCCCGTACTTCCGGAGTACGCGATGCATGGCGGAGCGCTGTGGGCGATCTATCCCAGCGCCCGTCGGGTACCCCCGAAGGTGCGCGTGTTCGTCGATTTGTTGGTCGAGCGCCTCCGCCAACTCGGTTAGCGCTGTGACGGAAATGTATCCGGATCAGACAATTGCCGCTGTTGGCGGCAGCCTCAGAGCCTCTGGAGGCTCATGTCCGGCCATTCCAGTGTGTCCTGGCTCCGGGACACGACCGAATCGGCTTTTTTCCGTCCGATCGAGACATCGCACTCTGCCGGATAGTGAAGATACTGACCATGCGCCCGGTTGAGCCGAAGTTATGAGCCGAATGACTCAGAGGCGTGCACTTCCGAGCTGCACCGAGGCAGCCACCAACAGGCGACACGAGCGACACTCGAAACCGTTAGCCTGACGAACCATCGACACGAGACTGCGAAAGCGGAGTGAGGGCATGAAAGAACAAAGCGCGAGCAACGACACGAGGGAGCGAGACGCACGGCGCGGCCTGCGCGGGTTCGCTCGCAACCTTCAGCCCCGGACGCTGAGTTCGGTCACCACCGCAGCGGTGCTGTGCCTCGTTGGAGCGTGCGGTTCCGATTCGGCTACGCCGCCGCCGGTTACGCCTCCGACCGGCATAGCGGGCTCAGGCCTGCCGGGTCTCGGCGCGGCAGGTAACGGTTCGGTCACGACGCCCATTCAGACGCCGACCGGCGTCGGCACGCCCGCCCCTACGGGTGCCGCGGGCGCCGGGTCGATCGTCGGCGCAGCGGGTGCGCCGGTCACGCCCGGCGACGTGCAGAATCCTTCGGGCAACGAAGTGCTGCCCTGCAACGTCTCGAAGGTCTTCGCGGGCCAGTGCCAGTCCTGTCACGGGGCGGCGCCCATCGGCGGCGCGCCGATGCCGCTCGTCACTTGGGCCGACTTGCACAAGGCGGCGAAAACGCAGCCGACCATGAAGGTCTACCAAGTGGTCCAGACGCGGATCCACGACACGATGCGTCCGATGCCTCCCCTCACTCAGCTGAAGGCTGACGAGATGACCGGCCTCGACACGTGGCTCAAGGCGGGCGCGCCTGCAGGCGTCGCGGCCGACAAGGCCTGCGACATCAGCACGCCGACCACCCCCGGCACCGTGACCCCCGGCAACATGGACGGCAGCCGCGGTCCACTCGTCCCGGGACCGGGCGAGACTTGCTACGACTTCAAGACGCACAATGGCCAGACCATGGCCGACATGACGCCGTACGACGTCGGCGGTGACGGCGAGCACTACGAGCAGTTCTACTTCGACGTGCCGTGGCCGAAAGACTCGGTAGCCACCGCGTACGCGACGAAGATCGACAACGCTGCGGTCCTCCATCACTGGCTCTTGTTCGCAACAGACGAGGGTGATGCTGCCGGCTCGCACAAGACGTCGCCGCTTCCGACCCTGATCGGCGTGAACCCCGTGCTCTTGGCGGGTTGGGCCGTCGGTGGTCCGAACCTCGTCGCACCGGCCAAGATGGGCTTCGAGCTCCCCGACCCGGGCAAGCGGATCAACGTGCAGTGGCACTTCTACAACAGCACCGGTATGGCGCAGAAAGACGGCTCGGCCGTTCAGATCTGCATCGTTCCCAAGGCGATGCGCGAGAACATCGGTGGTGTGACGTGGCTAGGCACCGAGGACCTCGGCGGTAACAAGTGGACGTTCGGTCCAGGCATGCCGGCGCATCAGGAGAGCACGTTCACGACGACGTGCGTTCCGGGCCGCCGCGGCATGAACGCGACCGACTCGATTCACATCATCGGGTTCGAGCCGCACATGCACCGCATCGGCAAACACATGAAGACCTCGGTCAAGCACACGAACGGAATGGTCGAGACGATCTTCGACAAGCCGTTCAGCTTCGGCAACGAGACTCACTACTACCAGGACTACGAGTTGAAGGCGGGCGAACAGCTGATCACGAGCTGCACGTTCAACAACGACAACGACTTCGGCGTGCCCTTCGGCGAGTCGAGCGACACCGAGATGTGTTACCAGTTCTCGTTCGCCTACCCGGCGCACGCGCTCTCGAACGGCGCGCCCAGCTTGCTCGGCGTGACTGACACCTGCTGGTGAAGCTGCTGATCAAGACGCGCTAGCGCACAAACACGAATGCGGCCTGCTCCGACTCGGAGCAGGCCGTTGTTCTTTAAGCGACGTGCGTTGCGGCGGGCTCCGGACCGGAACGCGCCGTCATTCTTTGAGCGGGTGGGTCGACTCGAACGCCTTCAGGATCGCTTCCGCACCCAGGGTGGCGGTGAGCTTTCCATCCAGCACTGCCGCTTCCAGCTGCGCAGCTTGCGAGGCTACCGCGGGATGTGCACGCACGGCGCGCAGCAAGCGATCGTCGACCATGCTCCACATCCAACGCCGCATCTGCTCGCGCCGGCGCTGCTGCAAGAAGCCGTTCTTCTCGAACAGCAACCGATGCTCGTCGATCTTGCCCCAGAGCAAGTCGAGGCCCTGATTGTGCAGGCCGCTGACCGCGATCACCGGAGACTTCCAATCCGGATGCGTTCCGCGCATGAGTCGCAGCGCAGCCATGTACTCGCGCTTCGCGTGACGGGCCGCGACCGCGTTTTCGGCTTCGGCTTTGTTGATCGCGATCATGTCCGCGAGCTCCATGATCCCGCGCTTGATGCCCTGAAGCTCGTCGCCGGCGTTCGCGAGCATCAACACGAGGAAGAAGTCGACCATCTCGGCGACGGTCGTCTCCGACTGCCCGACGCCCACGGTCTCGACCAACACGACGTCGAAACCCGCCGCTTCGCAGACGAGCATCGTCTCGCGCGTCTTACGCGTGACGCCGCCGAGCGAGCCCGACGCGGGGGAAGGGCGCACGAACGCGTTCGAATCGCGCGAGAGCTTGGTCATCCGGGTCTTGTCGCCGAGGATGCTGCCCCCGGTGACGCCGCTCGTCGGATCGATCGCGAGTACCGCCACGCGATGCCCCGCCGTCGTGAGGTTCGTCCCGAGCGCCTCGATGAACGTGCTCTTACCGACTCCCGGCACTCCGGTGATTCCGACGCGATGCGACTTGCCGGTGAACGGCAGCAACTGCACGAGCATCTGCTGTGCGAGCTCCAAGTCGCGATGCGCGTTGCTTTCGACCAGCGTGATCGCGCGACCGAGGACCGCGCGGTCACACGCGCGAACCCCAGTCACGTACTCGTCGATCGTCAGCCTGCGCCGGCGAACGCTTTCCGCTGGAGGCGGCGAGGGAACGTCCACCCCTGGCTCTTCGAACGAAGTCGGCACCGACTCGTCAGGCTTGGGCGGCTTCATCGGACAGGCGGCGCTCCAGCTCGGACAACAAATCCTTGGCCGCCGTCGTGATCACCGTGCCGGGCCCGAAGATGCAGGATGCGCCCGAGCGATACAGCGCGTCGTAATCTTGCGGCGGAATCACACCACCGACGGCGATCATGATGTCGTTGCGGCCGAGCTCATCGAGCGCTTTTCGGAGCGATGGCACGAGCGTCAAGTGACCTGCAGCAAGCGAGCTCGCGCCGACCACGTGCACGTCGTTTTCCACCGCTTGCCGCGCTGTTTCTTCCGGCGTTTGGAACAGCGGCCCGACGTCGACGTCGAAGCCCATGTCGGCGAACGCCGTCGCGATCACTTTCGCGCCGCGATCATGGCCGTCCTGACCCATCTTCGCGACCAGGATGCGCGGGCGCCGACCTTCCTTCTTTTCGAACGCACGGGTCAGCGCGACCACGTCGTCCAAGGCCTTGTTCTTCTCGCCCACCTCACCACTATACACCCCGGTGATCGAGCGGATCACCGCCTCGTGGCGGCCCCAGACCTTCTCGAGGGCGTCGCTGATCTCACCGACGCTGGCGCGTGCGCGCGCCGCGTCGATCGCGAGGGCGAGCAGGTTTCCTTCCTTGGATTCCGCGCTCTTCGTGAGCGCTGCGAGTGCAGCCTTCAGCTTCGATTCGTCGCGCCCCTTGCGCAGCGCGTCGAGCCGGCGCAGCTGGGCAGCGCGAACGCCCGTGTTGTCGACCTTCAGGATCTGCAGCTTCTCTTCGCGCTCCGGCGGATACTTGTTTACGCCGACGATCGTCTGACGGCCCGCGTCGATCCGCGCTTGGGTCCGCGTCGCTGCCTCTTCGATGCGCATCTTCGGCAAGCCGGCTTCGATCGCCTTGGCCATGCCTCCGAGCTTTTCGACTTCTTCGATCAGCTCCCACGCGCGTTGCCCGAGGTCGTGCGTCAAGCGTTCGACGTAATAACTGCCGCCCCACGGATCGACGCTGCGGCACACGCCGGTCTCTTGCTGCAAATACAATTGAGTATTGCGGGCGATGCGCGCGCTGAAGTCGGTCGGTAGTGCGAGCGCCTCATCGAGTGCGTTCGTGTGCAGCGACTGCGTGTGTCCACAGGCAGCCGCGAGCGCCTCGATGCACGTACGTGCGACGTTGTTGAACGGGTCCTGCGCGGTGAGGCTCCAGCCCGACGTCTGGCAGTGCGTGCGCAACGCCATCGACTTCGCCTGTGTCGGCTCGAAGCCCTTCACGATCTTCGCCCACAAGCCGCGAGCGGCCCGCATCTTCGCCACTTCCATGAAGTAGTTCATGCCGATCGCCCAGAAGAACGACAGGCGCGGCGCAAACTTGTCGACCGAAAGCCCCGCCGCGATGCCGGTACGGATGTACTCCATGCCGTCCGCGAGCGTGTAGGCGAGCTCGATGTCCGCCGTCGCACCAGCCTCCTGCATGTGATAGCCGGAGATGCTGATGCTGTTGTACTTCGGCATGTGCTGCGACGTGAACGCGAAGATGTCGCCGATGATCCGCATCGAAGGCTCGGGCGGATAGATGTACGTGTTGCGCACCATGAACTCTTTCAGAATGTCGTTCTGAATGGTTCCGCTGAGCTTCTCCGGCGAGACACCTTGCTCTTCGGCCGCGAGGATGTAGAGCGCGAGCACCGGCAGCACTGCGCCGTTCATCGTCATCGACACACTCATCTGATCGAGCGGAATGCGATCGAACAGGATCTGCATGTCGAGGATCGAATCGATCGCGACGCCGGCCATGCCGACGTCCCCGGAGACACGCGGGTTGTCCGAGTCGTAGCCGCGGTGGGTCGCGAGGTCGAACGCGATCGACAATCCCTTTTGCCCGGCCGCGAGGTTGCGCCGGTAGAACGCGTTGCTGTCTTCGGCGGTCGAAAAGCCTGCGTACTGGCGCACGGTCCAGGGCTGCTGGACGTACATCGTCGCGTAGGGGCCACGCACGAACGGGGGCAGGCCCGGCAAGTAGCCGAGGTGATCGACCGACGCGAGGTCCGCCGGTGCGTAGACCGGCTGCACGTCGAGCTGCTCGGGCGTGCGCCAGGGTTCGGCGGCGGCGGCGGTGTGGCCATTGCCGGTGCTCCGTTCCCCCGCTTGGATGCTGTCGAAATCTAGCTTGCTGAAATCCGGCAACGTGGTCATGGCGCGACTCCCAAACGATCGAGCAAAGACGCGAGCACGGCAGCGACGTCCGCACCCATGAAGATAAACCCCGTGACGCCGGCGCTCTTCCAGGCGGCTTCTTGATCGGCAGGTGGCCGACCCGCGACGAAGATTTCGACTGCGCCTGCTTTCGCGAGCAGCGGCGCAAGGTTCAAAACCCACTCCGGGTATTGGTCGTCGCTGCCGCAAATCACGGCGAGCTTCGTGCCCGACTCCGCGAAGGCCTTGGCGACCTCTTCGGCGGTCTTGAAGCCGTCGTTGTCGAGGACCGCGATCCCGCCTGCGTTCATGAAGCCGCTCGTGAATGCGGCGCGCGCTTTGTGCTTCGGGATCGGACCGAGATTCGCGAGAAACGCGCTCGGCACCTTGCCGCTCTGGGCGGCATGCGCCTCAGCGCGCGCCCGCAGCGCTTCGAACCGTGCCGCGTGACGGCGTACCGGCAGGGCTTCGACCGCGAACGCCTTTGTGCCCGCCGCGAGCGCGGCCACGACCTGCTGGAGCTGGACGCCCTGGCCGAACGCCCCGATCGCCGCTTCCAAGCGGGTGCCCGGCTTCGCCGCCGCGACCGCAGCCGCGTCCGGTGCACTTGGTCCACCAGGTTTCGCCGAGCTCGGGGTCGGGGTGGGCCGCACGAGCGCTTCCTCGGCGATGTTCGCGAACTCGCTCACGCCCGTGATCGCTTGGGCACGCTTGCCGATCGCGCTCTCGCGCTTCGCCGCGAGGTCCGCGATTTGTGCCTGAAGCTTCCCAGCCTGCAGCGACGCCGCGATGCCGCCCGCCGCTTCCAGCTGCTGGAACTGCTTCCAACCGTCGCGCGCGAGCCCGTCGGTCATCGCCTCGACGTAGTAGCTACCGCCGGCCGGGTCGGCGACGTGGGTCACGTGCGCCTCTTCGTTGAGGATGATCTGAACGTTCCGGGCGATCCGCCGCGCGAACGAGTCGGACGGCCCGAGGACCTCATCGAAACCGCGCGTCGTGAGCGAGTCGGCACCCCCAGCCATCGCCGAAAACGCTTCGGTCGTCGTGCGCAACATGTTGACCCACGGGTCGCGCAGCGTCTTGGTACGCCGCGCCGTCACGGCGTGAAGCTGCGTGGTCTGAGCCGCGTCGTCGCCGCCGAGAGCTGCAATCAGCTTCGCGTATCCCAATCGAAGCGCGCGCAGCTTGGCCAGCTCTGCGAACAAGTCGCCGGCGATACCCACTCTGAACTCGAGCTGAGCACTCGCGCGACCGACGGGTAGCCCCGCTTCGATCGCCCAGCGGAGATACGTGAGCGCCGTACCGAGCGCGATAGCGATCTCCTGCGCGCCGGTAGCACCGGCGTCGTGATACGGCGTGGTGTTCACGACGAGACTTCGCACCTTCGGGGCGCGGCGCTCCGCGAGTCCAATCAGCTCGAGCGCGAGCGCCTTTGCAGTCTCGAGGTCGTAGGCGAGTCGGCCGTCTTGGGCGGCTGCGCCGAGCGGATCGCAGCCAAAGCCGCCGCGAAGCTGCTCGGTCGCGATGCCGCGCTTGGCAGCGAGCGCCAGATACGCCGCGGCGACGGCTGGGCCACTCCCCCCGGCGTCGAGCACGACTGGGATACGAGCGAGGTCGACGCCCGATAAAAGTGCCTCGAGGTCCGTCAGCCCTGTGAACGCCAGACCATCGGGTTTCTCGGCCGGCTTACTACCCGTGCGAACCGACGTGTCGAACCGCAGCCAGAGCGAGCTCGCACCGCGCGAGAGCTCAGCCGTGATCTCATCGCGGGCCCGGTCGATGTCCCACACGCTATGTTCGGAACGTAGGTCCCACTCAGCGCCGTAGCGACCGGCCGGCGCAGCACCGCGCCGATGTGCCGCGAGGCTCGAGTCCGCGCCAGTGACGTCGCGCGCCGTATACAGGGGCTGGACCGTGAGGCCTTCGACAGTGCGAGTGACGAGGCGCTTCTGAAAATCGGCGCCTTTGAGGTCCTTCTCGACCTGCTCCCGCCATTGCTCGAAGGTGGTCTCGGGAAACTCGGCCAACAACTTGTCAGGCATAACTCGGGTCTCTCGTAGGCGGTCAAGTGCGCCGGCTTCGCACAGCTCGGTGTGTGCAACACGCCTGGCGCCAGACCAGATAGTCGGACCCATTCTCGCACGCAAGCCAGGAAAAAACGCGGCTCTACAAATCGACGCAGCGCGTTTCAGAATGGTACGCTGAACGGCCGTGGCGCGAGTCCTTCATATCGAGGACAACCCAGTCAACCGACTGCTGGTGCGCAAACTGCTAACTGCGGCGGGCCACGAAGTGATCGACGCCGAGAGTGGGCTCGAAGGGATCCGTCTCGCAGAGGCGCACAACCCCGACCTCGTGCTCGTCGACATCAACGTGCCGGACCTCGATGGATACGAGGTCACGTTGCGCCTGCGCGGGATGCCGAGCATGCAAGGCAAGCCCATCGTCGCGATCACGTCGGAAGGTGATCGTGAGACGAGCCTCGCGATGGGTGCAGACGGATTGATACAAAAGCCGGTCGACGCGCAGCGCTTTCCGGAAGTCGTGGCGAAATATTTGTCGGGCCACACCGAGCGCGCCAAGCGCGAAGCGGACGACGCGCCGATTCTTCGATCGAAGTCGCACAAGCTCGTCGAACGGCTCGAGCACACGGTCACGGGATTGTCGGAAGCGAATCGGAAACTCGAAGAGCACGCGCGCCTGCGCAAGATGTTCCTTCAGAACATGAGCCACGAGTTCGCGACGCCGATGACGCCAGTCGTGGGTTACTTGCGCTTGCTCCTCGACGAAGAAGCCGGGCCGCTCACGCCGCTGCAGCGAAAGTGTTTGGAGTCGATTCACACGTCGACGCAGAAGCTGCGTTCGCTGATCGATACGCTCTTGGATGTGAGCCATCTCGAGACAGGGCGACTGCACCTGTTCGATCGAGACTACGACTTCGCGAGTGTAGCGGCTCGCGCGGTCGCCGAAGCCGATACGCGGTTCAGGCAGGCCGGTATCCAGTTGGTCTTCGACCCGCTACCGGCAAAACTTCCTGCTCGCGGCGATCCGGACAAGCTCCGGCGCGCCATGGTGCACATCCTGGACAACGCGGCGAAGTTCTCCGCCCGCGGCTCCGAGGTCGCGGTCGCCGTGCGTCGGGTCGACGTCGACGAGACGCGCTACGAGTTCGTCGTCGCGGATGACGGGCCCGGCATCTCGGCGACGGCGAAAGATCAAATCATGGAGCCGTTCTTCCAGGTCGATGGCTCGCGAACGCGCACCCACGGCGGGGTTGGGCTCGGCCTCGCCTATGCGCGCCACGTCGCAGAAGCACTGGGCGGGAGCATCGAGGTGCAGAGCCCGCCGCAGTCTCCCGTCGCGGGCCGAGCACTCTCCGGCACTGCGATCCGGATGCTGGTGCACGCATCGCCACAGCGCCGCGAGTCCTCGCAGCCGGCTATGTAGATCGCGCGCGGTGGCACGCGGCGGCACTTCGACGGCCGACCGATTGGCCGCGAGCGCCGACTCGTGATACCGCCGGTCAGCGCCGTGACCTACCTCGACCATCACGCTGCGACCCCGCTCCTGCCCGCCTCTCGACAGGCGATGGCGGAGGCTCATTCGTGCGCGTGGGCGAATCCGTCGAGCGTGCACGCGGCCGGGCGAGCGAGCCGGGCATTGCTCGAGCGCGCACGCGAGAGCATCGCTCGCGCGATCCACGCTGCACCGGCCGATCTCGTGCTGACGGGCGGAGGGACGGAGGCCTGCAACCTCGGCGTCTTCGGAGCCGCAGCCGGGGAGGCCGCCGGCCTGGTCTCGACACGCATCGAACATCCCGCCGTGACCGAAGCCGTCGTTGCGCTCGAGCGACAAGGTTGGCGCGCGAGTTGGATCGAAACGCCGCGGGGTGCCGCACCGGATCTGAATGCGTTCGAGAGGCTACTCGGACCTGCGACCCGCGTCGCCGCACTCCAGTGGGTCAATCACGAGACCGGCACTCTGCTGCCGGTCTCGGCATACGCCGAGCGATGTCGTGCGCTCGGCGTTCGCGTGTTCGTCGACGCAACTCAAGCGCTCGGCAAAGTCCCGGTCGACGTCGAAGCACTCGGCGCCGACTACGTCGCGTTTGCGGCTCACAAGATCGGCGGACCCGCCGGTGCCGGTGCACTTTGGGTTCGCCGCGGAGCTCCGCTCGCATCGCTCGCGCTCGGCGGATCGCAAGAGCGTGGCCGGCGAGCGGGCACACCCGACACGGTCGCTCAAGTCGGATTCGGCGCGGCGTGCGATGCGCTCGAGCAGCGGGTCGTCGATCAGACGCGCATACGCGGCTTACGGGACCGACTCGAGGCGTCGCTTCTGGAGCTCGGCGCGCGCCGGAACGCCGACCTCGGCGAACGCGTGGCGACGGTCACCAACGTCTGGTTTCCGGGTCTCCGCTCCGACGTGCTCGTCGCCGCACTAGACGTCGAAGGCGTTGCCGCTAGCAGCGGCGCCGCCTGCTCTTCCGGCAAGAGCGAGCCGTCCCCGGTGCTGCTCGCCATGCATTCGGACGACCCCGACCGCGCCGGCAGCTCGATTCGGTTTAGCTTTGGGTTGGAAAGCTCCGAAACTGATGTGGATTTCGCTACAGCAGCGATCCGACGCGTGCTCGCTCGGCAGGTTCGCTAGCAACCTCGAATGGCCGTCAGCTTTCCCCCTCGATCTTCTCATCTCCCGCGAGTTCGGGCGCTAAACGCGGTCAGTCACACGTCTTTTGGCAGCGCTCTTTCACCGTGCACTGATTCTATTGAATGGAATGCCAGCGCACCGATGGCTTGCATAACCGGCGCCGGTGCGGCACGAACGCGCGCGTGAGCACACGTCCAAGAGTCTTGGTCGCGATGAGCGGAGGAGTCGATTCCTCGCTCGCGGCGGCGCTGCTCGCCGAGCAGGGGCACTCCGTCATCGGCGTGACCCTGCACCTGTGGGACGCCGAAGGCGAAGACAAGGTCGGCCGCTGTTGCGCGCCCGAAGACCGCGACGACGCGCGCCGCACCTGCGAGCTCCTGGGCGTTCCCCACTACGTGATCGACGAGCGCACCGCCTTCCGCGGGCAGGTCGTCGATCGCTTCATCTCCGAAAACCGCGCCGGTCGCACACCGATCCCGTGCGTCGCGTGCAACCAAACCGTGAAGCTCGGTCGCCTCGAAGAGATCGCAAACACCTTCGGCGCCGACCTCATCGCGACCGGCCACTACGCGCGCGTGCAGCGCACACAGACCGGAGTCGAGCTCCTTCGCGGCCGCGACAGCGACAAAGATCAGAGTTACTTCTTGTTCGGCGTTCCGCAGCGCGTGCTCGGAAAACTCACGTTTCCGCTCGGCGAGATGGTCAAAAGCGACGCACGCGAGCACGCGAAGCGTTTGGGTCTGCCGAACTGGGCGAAGCCGGATTCGCAAGAGCTCTGCTTCGTGCCGGACGGCGATGTGCGCGGATTCGTGTCGCGTCACGCCGGCGCTCAACCGGAAGGCGACGTGGTCGACGAGGCGGGCCAGGTCCTCGGCCGCCATCACGGGGTCGCCGGATTTACGATCGGACAACGCCGCGGCATCGGCATCCCGGGCAAAGATCCGCGCTACGTGCTGCGCGTGATGCCGGAGACGCAGGCCGTGATCGTGGGATCTGCCGATCGCTTGCTCTCGGACGCGCTTTCCGCGGACTCCGTGACCTGGACGACACGGGCGCCGACCGCACCGTTCGAAGCCCAGGTTCGAATTCGGTCCCGCCATCGGGCCGCACAGGCCCGCGTGACACCGACTACGTCCGGTTTCGAAGCGCAGTTCGAAGTGCCGCAATCGGCAATAGCGCCCGGTCAAGCGGCGGTTGTGTATCAAGACGACCGCGTAATCGGCGGCGGGTACATTCAGTGAGCGCGAGCTCAGTGCGATCTGAGCGACGCCTCTCCCCAATAGTCCATTTGTGTTGCCTTGCGTGCTCGTGTGGCTAGCTCTAGACCACCAGTAGTGCGCGACCGTTCCACTCGGTCGCGAGGCAGCATCCGAAGTGTCGAAATCCGTCAGTCATCGCGTGGTCCGTTCTTGCCCGCGCTGCGACAGCCACGCCGTTGCCCGTTCTCGCTTTCGCGGCGTGATCGGGCGCACGGCGAGCCGACTCTTCGGAGTTCGACCCTACCGCTGCTTGGATTGCTGGCATCGCTTCCTCGGCAGCGCGCGATCGGCGCACGGCGCACAAGCAACTTGACGGGTCGGCTATAACGCGCCGATGGCTGGGCGCACCAAAGCTGGACGTCGCGTGCTCGAAGGCCGCGTGCGCGACGTCGTGGACTCCGGAGAATCGGTGATCGAAACCGAAGCCGGCGTGGTGCTCGTTCACGGAGGCATGCCGGGCGAGCGCGTGCGAGTCCGCATCGAAGAATCGCGGCAAGGCGCCCAGCGCGGCAGCCTGCTCGAAGTGCTCGAGCCTTCGGCTTCGCGCGTCGTAGCGGTCTGCCACCTCGCCGACCAGTGCGGCGGCTGTCCTCTGATGTCCCTCGAGCTCGGTGCGCAGCGCGCGCTCAAAGTCGAGCGTTTGTCGCGCGCGCTCACGAGCGCGGGTGCGCCGCCGGGATTTAGCGTGCGGATTGAAACGCCCGGCAACGATCTCGGTTATCGAGGCCGCACGCGGCTCGCGTTTCGCAAGCTCGCGCAGCGCAGCTTGATCGGCTACCGGCAGCACGCCGGACATCAGCTGGTCGACGTCGACGTGTGCGTCGTGCTCGAGCCCGCGCTGCAAGCCGCGTTCGAGGCGATTCGCGAGCGCCTCGGTCCGAGTCTCGAAGGCAGCGGAGAAATCGAGCTCGCGGCTCGCGACGACGGCAAGGTGGTCGCTCAGATCCGTTGTGACGCACCGGTCGGCGCTGCGATGTACGCCGCCGCGGAAGCGCTGACGCGGGAGCCGACGCTCGTCGCCGGACTCACGCTGCGCATCGAGGGTGGGGCGCCCGCGCGCTTCGGCGACCTCGAACGCGCGCTGGTCGCAGCCGATGGTGGCGTGCTTCACGCGCCGGCAGGAGCGTTTGCACAATCGAACGCCCAAGTGAACCGGCGCCTGTCGGAGCTCGTGGTGGAGCTCGCGGAGCCCGAAGACGCGCGCGTGATCGAGCTCTACGCGGGGCACGGCAACTTCAGTGTCGCACTGGCGGCGCGTGCGCGCGCGCTGTGGGCCGTCGAAGGCGATGCCGCAGCTGCAGATGCGTGCCGTAAAAACTTGGCTACGCGGGGATTCGCGCACGCGCGCGTGCTCGCACAAGACGTCGGCAAACTGCGGCTCGACGAACGTGCCGACGTCGTCGTTCTCGACCCACCGCGCGCCGGAGCAAAGCCACTCGCCGATATCGTGCGGAGCGTGCGCGCCTCGCGCGTCGTCTACGTGTCGTGCCACATGACGACGCTTTCTCGAGATCTCAAGTCACTGTGCGCGCTCGGATTCCAAGTCGAACGCGCGCATATGCTCGACATGTTCCCGCACACGGCGCATGTGGAAGCCGTGGTTCGCCTGAGTCTTCCGTTCACCGAAAGCTAAGTGTAGGTTGCGCCGGCCATGAAGTGCCCGTTTTGCGGCTCCGTTGAGAACAAGGTCATCGACTCGCGCCTTTCGCAGGGTGACGAGGTGACCCGGCGGCGTCGCGAGTGCGAAGCCTGCGCGCGGCGTTTCACGACGTACGAGCGCATCGAGCTGGTGCTTCCGATGGTCGTGAAGAAGGACGGCCGGCGCGAACCGTTCGATCGTTTGAAGGTGATGGCAGGCCTGCGTCGCGCATGCGAGAAGCGGCCCGTCGGCTCGGACAAGCTCGAGACGCTCGTCGACAAGATCGAGCGCGACTTGGTCGAGCCCGGTGACAAAGAGATCGACTCTTCGCGCATCGGCGAAAACGTGATGCGCGGGTTGAAAGACCTCGATCAAGTCGCCTACGTGCGCTTCGCGAGCGTGTACCGCAGCTTCAAAGACATCCACGAGTTCATGGCCGAGCTCTCGCAGCTCCTCACGCATCCCAAGGGCGACAGTGACTAAGGCGGACTCGCAGCGCGAACGCGCAGCGCAGCGCAAGCTCGCACGCGAAGGCTTGCCGTTCGTCACGCTGAAGGCTGCAGTCACGCTCGACGGAAGGCTCGCCGCTCGGAGCGGCGAGTCGAAATGGATCACTGGCGAGCTCGCGCGGCGTGAAGCGCATCGCTTGCGGAGCCAGTCGGATGCGGTGCTGGTCGGCGTCGGTACGGTGCTCGCGGACGATCCCGAGCTCAATGTGCGCCTGGTGCGCGGCCGCAGTCCAGTGCGCGTCGTGCTCGACACCAAGCTGCGCACGCCGTTGTCGGCGAAGCTCGTCCGCGGTGCAAAACAAATCCCGACGCTGATCTTGCACGCTCCCGATGCGAGCCCCGCGCGCATAAAAAAGCTGACGCAAGCCGGTGTCGAGCTCGCGGCCATCACCCGTACTCGACGCGGAGGACTGGATCTCGAGCGCGTGCTGCGCGAGCTCGCGAAGCGCAAACTCGCGCGTGTCCTCGTCGAGGGCGGCGCCCGCGTGCACGGAGCTCTGCTCGCGCGAGGCCTCGTCGATGCCGCTGCCGTGTTCATCGCACCGTTGATCCTCGGAGATGCCCGCGCGCGGCCGCTCGCCGACGCCGACCGCAACGTCGCGCTGAGCGACGCCTGGGAGATCCCCGAGCCCGAGATCCGCGTGCTCGGCAGGGACGTGCTGGTGCGCGGACTCGTGCGAAGGCGGAGCGGGTGAGAGGGGTACGTTCAGGGTTTCGTTCAGGCTTTTGCTGCCGACGGCGGCCCTGCAGCCCCGGCCTGCAGCCGCACCGCTTTACCCTGAGGGCGCTCGACGCTATGTCTAGAAGGCAGGCTCGCACCTGCGAGCACGAGGGATTTCAGCATGCGCAGTGAAGCCATCGAACGCGTCCACCGGGCGCTCGAAGATATCGCCGCCGGCCGCATGGTCGTCGTCGTCGACGATGAGCAGCGTGAAAACGAGGGTGACCTCGTCATGGCCGCCGATCTCATCACCCCCGAGACCGTGAACTTCATGGCGCGGTTCGGTCGCGGGCTCATCTGCTTGACGCTCGAGCCGCACAAGGTCGACGCGCTCGGGTTGCCGATGATGGTCGAAGAGAATCAAACGAAGAGCGGCACTGCGTTCACGGTTTCGATCGAAGCGCGCGAAGGCGTCACGACCGGTATCAGCGCCGCCGACCGCTGCCAAACGATTCGCGTCGCAGTCGAGCCGAACGCGACTGGCGACGACCTGGTGAGCCCGGGCCACATCTTCCCGCTGCGCGCAGTCGCGGGCGGCGTGTTGCAGCGGGCCGGTCATACCGAAGGCTCGGTCGACCTCGCGCGCATGGCGGGCCGCACGCCCGCCGGCGTGATCTGCGAGATCATGAACGACGACGGCAGCATGGCGCGGATGAACGACCTCGAGAAGTTCGCGGAGACGCACGGTCTTCGGATCCTGTCGATCGCGGATCTGATCCAGTACCGGTTGCAGACCGAACGCTTGGTGCGCTGCATCGCAGAGACCGAGCTCGTGCTTCCGCCCGGTGGTCGCCGTTGGAAAGCGCGCGTCTACGAGTCGCCCGGCATGCAAGGTCATCGCGAAGTGCTCGCGCTCAGCTTGGGCGAGCTCGACGCATCGCCTACGCTCGTGCGCGTTCAGATCGGCAGCTTGCTCGGCGACGTGTTCGGCGCGGCGCATCCGATGCGCACGCTGCCGAGCGAAGCGGTGCGCCGGATCGAACAGGAAGGTCACGGCGTCCTCTTGTACTTGCCGCCGCGCGGCGACTTGGTGCAAGACCTCGAGCACTACTTGGGTGGTGGCGTCCGCGACAGCGTCGCATCGACGCCGCCGAGCGAAGTCGTGCTGCGCGAGATCGGTCTGGGCTCGCAAGTGCTGCGCGACCTCGGTCTACGCAAGCTGCGGATTCTCACCAGCCGGCCGAGCCGCATCGTCGCGGTCGACGGTTTCGAGCTCGAAGTCGTCGAGCAGGTGCTGCTGCGCACGCCGGACGACGGCGACACGCGCGGCGCGCGCACCACGCACTGAGACAGGAAGAACTAGAATCGAATGCCGATCCGAGTGATCGAAGGAAAATTTTCAGCTCCGGACAGCGCGCGCTTCGTGATCGTCGCGACGCGCTGGAACGAGTTCATCGTCGATCGCCTCGTCGAAGGCGCGATTGACAGCTTGCGGCGACACGGCGTCGACGACGAACGGATCACGCTGGTGAAGGTGCCCGGTGCGTTCGAGATTCCGGTCGCGTGCAAACAGATCATCGATGCCGGTGATGTCGACGCGATCCTCGCACTCGGCTGCGTGATCCGCGGCGCGACCGCACACTTCGAGTACGTCGCGGGCTCAGTCACGAGCGGTTGCAGTCAACTCGCAGTCAGTAGCGGCATCCCGGTGGTGTTCGGCGTGCTGACGACGGACACGATCGAGCAAGCAGTCGAACGCGCAGGTACCAAAGCCGGCAACAAAGGCAGCGAGTCTGCGACCGTCGCCATCGAGATGGTGAGTCTCAAAGCCGGTATTGCGGCGAGTGCCCCTTCGAGCAGCGGTCGGGCTCGCAAGTCGCGCTGAAATCGCGCCTGCTTTTCGCCACTTCACCGTACACCTGCTCGCGCTCGCCGAAAAACTCGCTATGATGGGGATCGCTGCGCTCCGCAACAGAGCGGTCACGCACGCGCCAGTTCCTTGCAGCCATGAGCTCGCGACGCAAAGCCAGAGAAGCGGCGGTGCAGATGTTGTACCAGATGGATGTCTGCGGCATCGACGCTCCCCATGCGATCGCGTTGTACTGGCAGAATCTCGGCAGCCCCGACGAAGACAAAGAGTTCGCGAACATGCTCGTGCGTGGCTGCGGTAGTACGCGCGACGCACTCGATGAACGCATTCGCGGCGTGAGCAAGCACTGGCGTTTGGAGCGCATGTCGCGGGTCGATCGGAATATCATCCGACTCGGTGCCTACGAGCTTTTGCACGTCGCGGAGATTCCGCGGCGCGTGACGTTGAACGAAGCAGTCGAGCTGGCCAAGCGTTTCGGTAACGAAGAGAGCCCGGCGTTCGTGAACGGCGTGCTCGATCGGATTGCGGACGACGCAGCCAAAGAGTGAACCAGTAGTCTGCACGTGTAACAAAGGCGAGGTCACATGGACGTGCGATTCGTAGCGCCCGACTGGGAGAACCTGGATGCGCTGCGGTCCGAAGCGATCCTGACGCCGTTCTTCAGCGATGAGAGACCGCTCGCGGGCGTGCTCGGGCTGATCGATTGGCGCATGTGCGGGTTCGTCTCGCGCATGGTCGTCCGAGGTCACGTCCGCGGGGCGCGCGGCGAGCAAGTGCTCGTACCGCTCAAGCCGCGGTTCACGGTCGACAAGCTGTTCCTATTCGGGCTCGGGCCCGAGTCGGATTTCGATGACGAGGTCATGCGCGACACGACCGAACGCATGTTCGATGTGCTCGCGCAGGCGCAGGTGCGCGCGACCGCCATCGTGCTGCCCGGTCGCAACACGCAGCGCGTCCCGGCGGCAGACGCGATGGAGACGTTCGTCCGCGCGGTCGCGACGCGGAGCAGCCAGGACGAAGTCGTCCTGCTCGAGCCGCTCGAAGCGCACAAGGATATGGCGCCGATCCTGCAGCGCGAGCGCCGTCGAGCGCGCGCCGCCAGCGTAGGATGAGGTGCTCCTTGCGCGATCGGCAGGCGTAGCGGACGCTTTGCGCAGCCGGCCTCGATCGACTACTCGTTCGCCCCCGAATCCATGCCATCCGAAGACCCCGCGAAACCGAAGGGCCCGCGCCGTTCCCCGAAGGCGATCGTCGCTTGTCTGGTCGCGCTCGCCATTCTGACGGCGGTCGATCTCTGGTCGAAGGACGTCGCGCAGGCAGCACTTTCGCGTGCGCCACTCGCACCGGCGAGTGAGGTTTGCGTGCCGGACGACTCCGGCCGGGTGTTCATGCAGCGTCTGCAGACGCCGCCGGTCGTGCTCTCGAAGGACTACCTCGAGCTGCGCTACGCAGAAAACTGCGGCGCGGCGTTCGGTGTCCTCGATCGCGGGCCGGCCTGGATGCGGCTCGCGTTGTTCGGTCCGGCCGCGCTCGCGGCGACGATCGGACTCTTGTGGTTGTTCGTGACCGGCTACGGCGGACGCCTGTTTGCGATCAGCGTGCCGCTGATCGCTTCGGGCGCACTCGGCAATCTCATCGATCGCTTTCGCTTTGGCTACGTGATCGACTTCATCCGGTTTCACATTCACGAGTCGTTCGTGTGGCCGACGTTCAACGTCGCTGACTCCACCATCACGATCGGTGTGGCGTTGCTTCTGATCGAAGGGCTGCTCTCGCCGCGTACGGCTGCACCGCCGCAACCGGTCCCGCAAGCAGCGACTAACCCCAGCGCGGACGTCGAAACGCCGCGCTGATCGCTGCGAGGCTAACCGGGCATGCACCCGACCTTTGGCAGTTTGTTTGGCGAGTCGATTCCCGCGTACTTCGCGATGCTGATGGTCGGCTTCGCGGTGGCGACGCTCGTCGCTTCGCGGATGGCGAAACGGCAAGGTCTCGACCACGAGGTGATCCTCGACCTCGCACTCTTGTCGCTGATCACCGGAGTGCTCGGCGGCCGCGTGCTGCACGTGATCGCGGACGGCTACTTCTGGGACTACGTGCACCTGTGCACAAATCCGGACGCCGTCGTTTGGCGCGCAGTCGACAGCCTTCGCGAGTGTCATCAACTCGGCGGCCGCTGGGATTCGAACGCGTCGAACTGCCACGCGATCACGCGCGACTGCTTCGCTTGGGCGGAGTTTTGGAACGGGGGACTCGCGTATTACGGCGGGCTCGTGGTCGCGACTGCGACCGGCATCGCGTTTCTGCGGCGCGAACACTTTCCCGTCGGCAAAGGCATCGACATCGTCGGTGCCGTGCTGCCGCTCGGCATCTTCTTCGGGCGGCTCGGCTGTTTCTTGGGCGGCTGCTGTTTTGGAGCGCCGACCGAACCGCCGCTCGGGCTCGTCTTCCCGTCAGGCTCGGCCGCGAGCTACGAGCAGTTCGAGGCGGGGGTACTCGCGGACAAGAACCTCCCATCACTTCCGGTCCACCCGACGCAGCTCTACGAGTCGTTCGGGTGCCTCGCGATCGCGGCGTTTCTCCTGCTGTGGCTGCATCCGCGGAAACGCTTCGATGGCCAAATCCTGCTGATGTTCTTGATTCTGTACGCCGTGTTGCGCTTCGCGATCGAGTTCGTGCGCGCGGACGATCGCGGCGCGTTGTTCGGTCTGAGCACCTCGCAGCTGATCGGCGTCGCGATCGTGGCAGGCTGCGCCGTGCTCTGGCCGGTGTTCCGCCGCGGAAAGCTGCGCCTCGATCCGCCGGCCCCGGTCGCGGGCTTTGCGGAACCGAAACCGGCTGCTAAATGAGCCGCCATGACGGCACAGCTCATCGACGGCAAAGCGATCGCCGCGAAGGTTCAGCGCGAGGTCAGTGAATCTGTGGCCGCGTTCCAGGCCGAACACGGACGGGTGCCGGCACTGCACGCGATCTTGGTCGGCGACGATCCGAGCTCGGCCATCTTCGTGCGCAACAAAGAGCGCGCGCTCGCAGCTTCCGGAATGACGAGCCAGGTGATGCGGCTGCCGGCGACCACTTCGGAAGCTGAGCTCGTGCAGCACGTGCGTGCGCTGAACGCCGACGAGAACGTCGACGGCATCTTGGTTCAGCTGCCCCTGCCAGCTGCAGTAGATGCCGATCACGTGATCGGCGCGATCGATCCGCGCAAAGACGTGGACGGCATCACACCTTTCAACGCGGGCTTGCTCGCATCGGGTCGGCCTGCGCTCATTCCCTGCACGCCGCTCGGCTGTCTTCGTTTGCTGCACGAGGTGCAGTTCAACGTGGCCGGCAAACGCGTCTTGGTGATCGGTCGCGGCGCCCTCGTGGGCCGCCCGATCGCGCACCTGCTCCTCACCTTCAATGCGACGGTCACGATCGCCCATTCGCAAACTACGGACCTCGCCGAGCTCGTGAAGCAAGCGGACCTCGTCGTCGCTGCGGCAGGGCAAGCCGGTTTGGTGCACGGCGAGTGGATCAAGCCGGGCGCCGTCGTGCTCGACGCCGGCCTGAATCGAAACGCCGAAGGCAAGCTGTGCGGCGACGTCGAACACGAGGCCGCGAAAGAGCGCGCTTCGTTCATCACGCCGGTGCCCGGTGGCATCGGCCCGATGACGACCGTAACGCTCGCGGTGAACACCCTAGCGGCAGCCCGGGCGCGACTCGCTTAGAGCAGCGGAGTCCTCAGACCGGCTTTTCCAACAGCGTGATCAATCGGTCGAGCTCGTCGTAGCTCGTGAACGTGATCTGCAAGTGGCCTTTGCCCTTGCGATCCGCCACCGTCACACGCGCTCCGACCCTGCGCGTCAAACGCTCCTCGAGGTCTCGCGTGTTGGCCGACTTCACGACCGGCTCTTCCGCTTCCTGCTTCGCCTGCGCCGCGACGCGCGCCTTGCGTTCGACCTCGCGCACGCTCCAGCCACCCGCGATCGCCTCGCGCGCGAGCTTCAGCATCGTCGGCGTGTCACCGGCACTGAGTAACGCGCGGCCGTGACCCTCGCTGAGCTCTTTACTCTCGATCAAGTCGATCACGACCTCGGGCAGCTTCAGGAGCCGCAACGCGTTCGCGACCGTCGAGCGATCTTTACCGATCAGCTGCGCGATCGTCTCGTGCGTGTGCGAGTGCTCGTCCATCAAGCGCTGAAATGCACGCGCCGTCTCGAGCGGATTCAAATCCTCGCGCTGCAAGTTCTCGACGAGCGCAGCTTCGAACACGCGCTGTTCGGTCAGCTCGCGGACGTACACCGGAACGTCGTGCAGGCCGGCGCGCTGCGCCGCACGCCAGCGCCGCTCACCGGCAATGATTTCGAACCCACCTGCCGCGCGCCGCCGCACGAGAATCGGTTCGAGAATACCGATCGATTTGATCGAGTTCGCGAGCTCGTCGAGCGCAGCGTCATCGAAACGCGTTCGCGGCTGCGAGCGATTCGGATGCAGCTCCTCGATTTTCGCTTTGAAGCCATCGGCGGCAGCAGCGGCGATCTGAGGTTGAGATTTCGGAGCCGCCGGCGGCGGAGCGCTCGGCAACAGTGCGTCCAGGCCGCGACCCAGTCGGCGCTTGTTGATGTCGTTCATGAGAGTTCCAGCACTATGCGAGCGCTTGCGTGGGCTGAGGCTGATCGAGGAGCTCGCGGGCGAGGCTCAAATACCCGTGCGAACCGCGCGACGCCGCATCGTACAAGATCGCCGGACGCCCGTACGAAGGAGCTTCGGCCAAGCGCACGTTGCGCGGAATCACCGTCTCGAACACGCGGAAGTGTTTGCGAACCTCATCCGCCACTTGAGTCGACAAGTTGTTGCGCGGATCGAACATCGTGAGCAGCACGCCGTGAATCTGCAGGTTGGGGTTCAACGTGCTCCGCACCCGCTCGATCGTGCTCACGAGATCCGATAAACCTTCGAGCGCGTAGTACTCCGCTTGCATCGGCACGAGCACGACGTCCGCCGCGACTAACGCGTTGATCGTCAGCATGCCGAGCGAAGGCGGGCAGTCTACCAAAATGAAGTCGTAGTCACCGCGGATTGGCTCGAGTGCTTCGCGCAGTCGCAACGCGCGGTCCTCAGCATCCACGAGTTCGATCTCGACACCGGCGAGATCGCGACACGCCGGTACGACGCGCAAGAACGGCAGCTCGGTTGGCCGCGACACGTCTGCAATCGACGCTTCACGAAACAACACCGGGTAGAGCGACTGCTCGAGGCTACGCTCGGAAATGCCGACTCCGCTCGACGCGTTGCCCTGAGGGTCCACGTCGACGAGCAACACGCGCTGCTCCGCGACAGCGAGGCTTGCGGCCAAGTTGACCGCGGTCGTGGTCTTGCCCACGCCGCCTTTCTGGTTGGAGATCGCAACGACCCGACTCATAGCCGCGGACTCTACCACCGGATCGAGGGACTCACTGCGCGCGTTGCGAATTGAGTGTCTCGCGCGAGACGCAGAGTGCGCGAAACGCGGCGTTCGCGAGATCACAGCGCGCGCGATCGCGGTCCGCCGGAGCGGCGGTCACGATCGCGCCCAGGCGCTGCGCGGAGCCCGGCGCACACGAGTTTGCCGCTTTTTTTACCAGGGTGAGAATCCCTGATACTACTACGACATTGTAGGACAATGTGGTCTTGCACCGAAGCGGTGGGGTAGGGCGCCGCGGTTTGGGAGTACCAAATAGGAGGGTGTTCCCGATGATGATGCAGTTACGCGGTCCGAAGAATTACGGGTCGTACGCGGATTTCGAGCGCGAAGAGCTCCGGCCGATGCACAAGGTCGGCTTCAGCATCGACGACCTCGAGGCCGAGGCCACATTCATCCCTGGGCGCGAAGACAGCAACACTACAGAGCCCGACGAGCTGGACTTCGGCTGAACGAAACTTGAGATCGGCCGAGCCCTGCCTGCTCGACCGTTCGTTGGCCCGGCGGGCGCCCCCGTCGGGCCATTCTTTTGCCCGGAATCTCGCGCTTGCGTGTCCTCCCGCCCCGACCCTACGACCCTGCGTTGACGGGTTTGCGCGGGCCGAGTAAAGACGGCCGCCGACTCAGCCCCACCTGGAGATCACCCGTGACCGAATCACAGGATGCGCGCATTGCGCGCGAAGAAGCCTACTGGAACGGACCGCGCCTATTTGGCTTTGGCCTCGTGTTTCTCGGGGCTTGCGTCATTTTCATCTACGTCCTCTCCAGCATTTGACCGCCCGGGCCACCCCACGTGGCGCCACGGTCCCACGGGTGCACAGCCCCGAGGACCCACGGGTACGGGTTGTCATTCCGCGACCGCGCCTCTACGTTTTCTGTCTGGAGGCACGACCTTGTCCGCGATCGAAATCATGACGCCGTCGATGCTCGCGCGAATGCGCGAGGCGTGTCAGCTGGCCGCCGATACGCTGGTGATGGTGGGCAAACACCTCGCCCCCGGCATGAGCACCGACGACATCAACGTGCTCGTCCACGACTACACGCTCAAACACGGCGCGTGGCCGTCGCCGCTCAACTACCACGGCTTTCCGAAGAGCGTGTGCACGAGCGTGAACGAGGTCGTGTGTCACGGCATTCCGGGCAAGCGGGTGCTGAAAGACGGCGACATCATCAACGTCGACGTCACCTCGTACTACCCGGCCAAAAACGGCTTCCACGGTGACACCAGCGCGACGTTTTACGTCGGCACGCCGAGCGACGCCGCAAAGCTCGTGACCGAGGTCTCGCGCATGAGTCTCGAGCTCGGCATCGCCGAGGTTCGCGAAGGCGCGCGCATCGGCGACATCGGCGCAGCGATTCAAGCCTACGCACACTCGCAAGGCTGCTCGGTCGTGCGCGACTACGTGGGTCACGGCATCGGGCGCGAGTTCCACACCGCACCGCAAGTGCCTCATTACGGCAAGCGCGGTGATGGCAAACGTTTGAAGGCCGGGATGGTCTTCACGATCGAGCCGATGATCAACTTCGGCAACTACGAGTGCGAACGGCTCGACGACGAGTGGACCGTGATCACGGCGGATGGCTCGCTGTCGGCCCAGTTCGAGCACACGATCGTCGTCACGAAGACCGGCTGTGAAGTGCTCACCGCTCGCAAGGAACCCCTGAAACACAGCGAAGACGTGTCGTGGGCGCGGCTCGGTGCGCTTTCATGCCCGGCTGCCCAAGCGAATCGCTCGGCCGTCGGCGCCGTCACGGTTTGAACACGCTGCCGCTCTCGGCTGCAGTCAGCGCGCACCGTTGTCGACTACGAACACGAGTGCGGTCGTGATCTCGATCGGCAACGCTGCGAGGGCCGCACCCCGACACGGGCCGGCCACGCACATACCGTCGCGCAGTCGATAGCGCGCGCCGTGCGTCGAGCATTGCAGCTCGCCCTTGAAGAAGAAGTCCCGCGAGCCCGCATCGAGCGGGATCGGCAAGTGCCGGCACTGGTTCAAGTACGCGCGCGGCTCGTCCGACTCGTCGAGCAGCACGATCGCTTCACGCGGGCGCCCGAACGCGTCGGGGGCGAGGTGTGCAAGCAGCCAGCGCTGCGACGTCAACTCGGCCATGGTTCCGACGTACACGCGCTGGCGCAGACCCGGCGGCGAGCTCAAACCACACCTCGACGTGGAGCTCCGTCGATCGGCACGTACGCCGCGCGCGAAGGAACGGTCAGGATGCGGTCCTCGGGCAGGATGCAGGCGGTCAGGCCGTGCCCGTACACGCAGCCGCTGTCGAGCCCGAGCGCATGCGGATGTAACTGCAAACCCGCGGTCGCGTGGTGGCCGAAGATCACGCGCTCGGGACCTTGCCATTTCGAAGCCCAAAGCACCCCGTCTTCGGGGCGGCGCGATCCGGTCCCATCCGGCCGCAAGGTCCGCATGTTCATCAGCAGCTCGGGATCGTGCTTCTCGAGCGGCAGTCCCGGCACGATGCCGCCGTGGACGATCAGCGAATTGAGCTCGGGTAACCGGAGCCACAGCGGCAAGCTCTCGAGCACCGCCCAATCCTCGTCCGAGAGCTCGCGCGCGAGGCGCAGGTGATGAGGCGCGCGCTCGGGGGCGGAGCTCCGCACGGTCGGATCGTGCCAGCGAAGCACGGCTTGGTCGTGGTTGCCGCGCACCGAG
>Ga0193753_10000844_pt1 | contig 28496 bp, 23 predicted proteins | sample H1c2metaG_FD_144925 | JGI IMG/M metagenome (GOLD analysis project Ga0193753, IMG submission 144925) | Soil microbial communities from a riparian zone of the East river system, Colorado, United States - H1c2 | ecosystem: Environmental > Terrestrial > Soil > Riparian zone | place: USA: East...
CATTCGAAGCGAAATCGTCGCGCGCGGCCAAAGTCATTTCCGGACCGTGGCCGACGATCAATTCGTCATTAACGAAGTCGTTCAAACCGAACATTTCGATCGGCTCCGCATTTTACCCTGCCAATACAACTATCGTCCTCATTTTCAAAAGCGGTCGCGCCACTGGCCTTCGGTGGAGCATCTCGACGGAGTGATTCTTTACCACAACTCAACCTGCATGAACGCGGTCAAGGCCTTGGCCGGTGTCAAGAACCACGCGAGCCTCCCGCCTTTGCCTCAAGACAAAGGTCCCCTGACAAAGCAGCAGCAGTTTTGGCGTCGGCTCACTCTTCGTTTCCGGCCCCACATTCTGCGCTGATTTCAACTTTTCTGGAGTGTGGAACGATCTCTCCCGTGTTGGCGCGGGCGAACTGGTAATGTTCTCCCGCGACCGGCTTAAACGACATGTTTGCCAAAACGATACGGCGGTGCTTCCCGAAGCCGCTGTTGAACCGCGTCGAAATTGCGGACGTAAATAATGTTTCCCAGCGCGTCCGGTGAAAGCCGAATCAACTTCCGCTCCAGCGGAAGGTAAGCGCAAGGCTCGAATGAATTCTTGCGGATACGTGCGTGCAAATCAGCTTCATCTCCGCCATAGCGCCCCGCGATCCCGGAACGCTCGATGATGATCGCTTGCAGTGTTGAGTTGGAGAGAGTCCGGGAAGCGCCCGCCATGACCTGAATCTCGAATCCTTCGACATCCATTTTCAGGAGCACCGGCAGTTCGCCTTCGAGTGCCGCGTCCAGAGTGGTCTGTTTGACTTCAATCGTGTGAGCATCCGCCGCGTCCACCGAAACGTGGTCTTCGGTTCCCAGCCCGCTGGTGAACCGGATCGTCGCTTCCTCCGCGCCGAGGGCTGCATTCACCGCGCGGGCGGTTTGCCCCAGCCGGTTCAAGCGCAGGTTCTTCTCGAGATAAGGAAAAGTTGCCGGGCCAGGCTCGAAGGCGATTACTCGTCCACCGACGGCACCTCCGGCCAAAACCGAATAGGCCCCGACATTCGCGCCGGCATCCACGAACAACTCCCCGGGACGCAGAAAGTGCAAAACAAATGACATGGTGTCGAACTCACACAGGCCCGGGAAAATGAAGTGGGCCGCTCCCTTCATACGTGGACCCACCAAGAGTGAGGTGTCGTTGGGAAACGGAATGCAGACGTCGCCCGGCACCAATCGCGCCGCGACCTGCGAAACACAGAAATTCCAGGCCGCCCGTGTTCCTTCGCGCTCGTGCAAGGGGTGATGAGCCACTGAGCGCAGCGTCGCGAGCAGTTTGGTGATGAAATTCATTACGATCCGCAGAGCGACAACTCGGTCCCGAGCGGCTCGCGCCGCAGCGTCTTCACCGCCGAATCTCAAGTCAACGGAAAAGCTGCCGGTGCGCCGATACGCAGGCCGCGGATTTTAGCGTTTGACCCGCCTGTGCAGCCGTGGCTACGTTGCGCGCTCAATTTTCAAAGTCTCTATGTTCGGAACAATTCGCCGTCATCAAAAGTGGTTGCTGTTCGTCGTGGTGATCCTCGTGATCATCAGCTTCGTCATTTATTTCGATCCCAGCTTGAGCAGCAACCGCGGCAGCGGCGACTCGGCGCCGAAAGCCCTCGAACTCAATGGCAAAAAGGTCACGCAAAAAATGCTCAAGGATGCCGCGCGCGAAGTGCGCCTCATCTATTTCCTCAACACCCGCAAGTGGCCGGAGGAAGACGAAAACGCGAAGCAGAACGGTTTTGATCTCACGGACGAAGCCTACCTGCGCTTGTTCCGGGGCGCCAAAGCCGAAGAGGCCGGCATTCGCGTCGCGGACATTATCGTCGCGGAAAATGCCAAGCGCTTCCTGGGCGATTACCCGCTGGAACGTTTTGAAAAAGAAGTCCTGATTCCCAACCAGCTCACCGCCGAGGACTATCTGCGGTTCATCCACAACGAAGCGGCGAACCAGCAATTAATGGCCGTGGTCGGCGCCGCGGGACGGCTCGTCACGCCGGCGGAAGCCGAGGCGCTCTACCGCCGCGATCATCAGGAAGTCTCCGGCGACATCGTGTTCTTTCATCTCACGAACTACTTGGACAAAGTGGTCATCACCAACGGCGCGCTGACGAATTTCTACGCACAGCGTCCCGTGCGCGTCCCGGACAAGGTGCGTGTCAGCTATGTGGAATTTTCACGGTCCAATTTTCTCGCCGATGTGGACAAGCAAATGGAGGCCATGACCAATCTCGCCGCTGCGTTGCGCGAGAGCTATTACAAAGCCGGCGCCAGCAATTTCAAAGACACCAATGGCGTCGTGCTTTCGGAGAGCAATGCTATCGCGCGCATCAAGGAAAACGAGCGTCAGCGCGGCGCCATGATGTTCGCGGCGAGGAAGGCGAACGAATTCGCGAACCAACTCTACGACAAGCAACCGGTCACCGTAGAAACGTTTGAGAAACTCGCGGCCACGAACGACTTGCCTTTGCAGGTCTCGCTGCCTTTCGATCACGATGACGGTCCAACCAATCTCAACGTCTCGGGAAAATTTGCCGAAATCGCCTTCACGTTGGATCCGGTGGCGAACCCTATTTCCTTCACTCCCGTGGACGGCGAGAACGGCTATTACCTCATGGCGATCAAAGAGAAAATCCCGGGTCGCTTCGAGCCGTTCGAAGCCGTGAAGGACAAAGTCGCCGAGGACTACAAACGCTACAGCGCGTTCACGCTCGCCTACGCTGACGCGACGAACTTCGTGGGCAAAGCCACCAACCTTCTCGCGCAGAGCAAGACGTTCGAAGAAGCCGCGTTGGGTTCAAAGCTGAAAGTGGAGACGCTGCCGCCCATTTCGCGGAGCACCGAGTCAGTGACGAATCTTGACGAACAGATCGATATTCGACGGCTCAAATCCGTGTTGCTTTCGCTCGAAGCGAACAAGGTCAGCGGATTCAATCCAAACCCGCCCGATGGTGGCTACGTGGTTTACGCCCGCGCCAAGCTGCCGTTCGACGACGCCAAGATGAGCGCAGAGTTGCCGAAGTTTCTGGCTGAGTTGCGTTACCGCAAGCAGGCGGAAATCTTCAACCGCTGGTTCAGCAAGGAAGTTGAAATGGCGAAACTCCCGTTGCCCGGCCGCGCGAAACGAACGGGTGCGCCGGGGCCGAGCTAGTTGCGAGTTGAATTGTCCAGCCCGAGGATGGACGCGGCATGACTGATCTTAAATCCACCGCTCCAACCCCGATTAAATTATCGGCGCCGCAGACGCACGAGTTCTGGGAAATTCCCGTCGTGTTCGAGGACGAACATCTGCTGGCCATCAACAAGCCGGCGCGTCTGCTCACCTCACCCGATCGCTACGACGCTGCGCGGCCGAATCTTATGCGCCTGTTGCACGACGGGATCGCGCAAGGCAAGCCGTGGGCGAAAACGCGCGGGCTTGTTTACCTGGCGAACGCGCACCGGCTCGATTTCGAAACGACCGGCGTATTGCTGCTGGCCAAAGACAAGCCGACCTTGATCCAAATCGCGGATCTGTTCGGCAATGAAAAGCCGCTCAAGACTTACATCGCGATCGTTCAGGGAACTCCCGAGCAAGATGAGTTCGAAGTCGATGCTGCCATCTCTCCGCACCCGACGAGCATTGGCTTGATGCGGATCGATCCCAAGCGCGGCAAGAAATCGAAAACTGTATTCACGGTGCTGACAAAATTCCGCGGCTACACGCTGCTGAAATGCCAACCGCTCACCGGCCGCACGCATCAGATTCGCGTTCACCTGCGGCACGTGAACCTGCCGATTCTCGGTGACTCTCTCTATCGTGGCGGAAAACTTTTCCTCTCGGAGATCAAGCGCAAGTACCGTCCGCGCGATGATAAGGAAGAACGTCCCCTCATCTCGACGGTGGCCTTGCATGCGGAGAAGCTTTCCCTGGTGCATCCCGCCACCGGCGAACAAATCACGATCACCGCGCCCTGGCCGAAGGATTTGGAAGTGGCGGTGAAGTACCTGAAAATGTTCGCCGGTCTGTAACGTGTCCCCGGCATCTTGCCGGGTTCCTGCATCGCGTAAAACGGAAACCCGGCAAGATGCCGGGGGGCACGTTACTGCTTCATCACGAACTCATCGAGATTCAAGAGGACATTGGCCACCACGGTCCACGCCGCCAGTTCAGCCGCGTCGAACTTTTCTTTCGTGTCCGCGCCCGCAAATTTCACGAGCTTCGCGGCTGACCCAGTGTCCTCCTTGTAACGCGCCAATTCTTTTTCCGCCAAGGCCGCCAGCGCGCGAGCTTCTTCCTTCTTTGCATCTCGCGCCAGGCAGACACGCACGCCAAAGGCCGCGCGCTGCTCAGGCGTCGTGCCGCCTTCCTTCAAGATGCGTTTCGCCAGCGCCTGCGCGCATTCCACGTAAGCCGGATCATTCAACAGCGTCAGCGCCTGCAACGGCGTGTTGCTGCGCGGTCGGCGGATGACGCAAAACTCGCGGCTCGGCGCGTCGAACGAAACCATCGACGGATATGGACTCGTGCGCCGCCAGAACGTGTAGAGGCCGCGGCGGTATTTGTCTTCGCCCTTGCTCGTCTCCCATTTGTCGCCGCTGTAAACGACCTGCCAGACGCCATCGGGCTGCGGCGGCATCACGGGTGCGCCGCCCATCTTGGGGCTGAGCAAACCGCTCACGGCGAGAGATTGATCACGAACCATTTCCGCTTCCAAACGCCGCCGCGGCCCGCGCGCGAGCAGACGATTGTAAGGATCGCGTTGAAACAATTCCGGCGTGACCTTCGATGACTGTCGATACGTGGCAGAGGTAACGATCAGCTTCAGCATTCGTTTCGAATCCCAAGGTGTGGACGCGGCATCAGGTCGGGTTTCGCTGCTGTCCTGCCGGCGAGACGCTGGCGGCACGCTGGGGTGCATGAACTCCGTGGCCAGCCAATCCAACAGCGCGGGATGACTCGGCGGCTCGCTTTGCGTGCCGAAGTCCTCGCTCGTCTCCACGATGCCGATGCCGAAGATCTGTTCCCAAATGCGGTTCATCGTCACGCGCGCCGTGAGCGGATTGTTCGTATCCACGAGCCAGCGCGCGAAGGCAAGCCGGTTCGAAGTGTGGCCTCTGAGTGGTTGGAACACCGCTGGAACTCCGGCCGACACGCTCTCTCCTTTCGTCAAAAAACTTCCGCGGACGAGCGTATGCGTTTCGCGCGGCTTCCGCAGTTCTTCCATCACGGATACAATCGGAATGGCGTCGTTGAATTCTTTTTCCGCTTTGCGCACCGCCGCCAGCCCATCGCGCGGTTCCTTGAGTTTAGGCGCAATCGACTCGAAATGTTCCTTCAACTTCGCGCGTTGTTTTTCATCACGCTCATCTGCGCTCAGGACCAGAATTTTCCGAATCTCTTCCGACGATTCTTTGGGATCGTTCTTCTTTTTTGCTTTCTCGATCGATGCGCCCGCAGGCGCGTTCGTCGCCGGGGAGTTCGTTGCTTCAAGCGTGGCCCGCGTCTCCCACGCGACAAAGGCGTTCGTGATTTCCGGCTGGCGCACCGCTTCCTTCCACCGCGCTTCCGCCGCCTTCAACGTCTCGCGGCGCTTGGCCAATTCCTTCTCCTGCCCCGCGGCAAACACTTTCAAGGTCGGACGCTCGTCCGGTTTGTCTGTGTCCGCTGTGTTATTAAGGAAGGCGTAGAGTTGATAATACTCCTTCATCGTGAGCGGATCGTATTTGTGGTTATGGCACTGCGCGCAACTCATCGTCGTGGCCATCCATACCGCCATCGTCGTGTTCACGCGATCCACGACTGCCTCGTGCCGAAACTCTTCGTCGTCGGTGCCGCCTTCGTTGTTGCTCATCGTATTGCGATGAAATCCCGTCGCAATTTTCTGCTCCTGCGTCGCGCCGGGCAGCAGGTCGCCCGCGATCTGTTCGATGGTGAATTGATCGAACGGCATGTTCCGGTTTAACGCCGTGATAACCCAATCGCGCCACGGCCACATGGTGCGGCGGTTGTCGGATTCGTAGCCCGCGGTGTCCGCGTATCGTGCCAGATCAAGCCACGGCCGCGCCCAGCGCTCGCCGAAATGCGGTGAGGCGAGCAAACGATCGATCACCTTGTGGTAAGCGTCCGCACTCTTGTCGGAAATAAACGTTTCGACTTCCTGCATGCTCGGCGGCAACCCAATCAGATCGAGAGACACACGGCGAATGAGCGTCGCGCGATCCGTTTCTGGCGACGGCTTCAGCTTCTCCTGTTGGAGTTTTTCCAACACGAAGGCATCGATAGGATTCGGCAAAGTCATCGGTGACGCAGCCGTCAGTGAACTCGCTTTGCCGACACCCCCCACTGTTCTCTTGAATTGCGGCACCGCCGGACGCATCGGCTTCTCATAAGCCCAATGTTTTTTCTCCGGCTTCATCCCGTCCTCCGGCCAAACCGCGCCGCCATCAATCCATTGGCGGAGCAGCGTGACTTGCGCGTCCGTCAGCTTGTCGCCCTTGGGCGGCATCACTTCATCGGGATCTGGCGAAGTGAGGCGTTGCAACAGCGGACTGTCGGAACTATTGCCGGGAACGAGAGAAGGTTTGCCGGAGTCGCCGCCTTGCAAGGCTGCGGCTTTGCGATCCAGGCGCAATCCGCTTTTCTGTTTCTTCTCGCCGTGACACTCGTAGCAGCGCTGCTCGAAGATCGGTTGCACGTCGCGTTTGAAGTCCACCTTGGTCTCTGCGCCAGGGCAGGCGAAGACACCGAGCACAGACAGCAAAATGAATTGACCGGAGCAGCGCATGGATTTCGGACGTTAGCCTACCGCGCCGTCATTCAACCCGGAAACGAATTGTTCGCAGTGTGGCCAACTTACTTAACTCGTACCTTGAAATCGTCCGCACCATCTCGTTCCCCATCTAAACGCGCAACCAATCACAAAACCGACGATGCTCCAATGAGCGAAGCCAACGAGGAGGAATCCCGCTGACATCAAGAACACCGGACTATCCAGTGGGAGATCGTTTACCGGGTTAATAATGAGCGAAGAAGGATAATTAGCCACGTAAGGAACAATCCATCGCGTACCGTCCCGGTCAGAGGCTGTCAGTAACGCGACGCCGATGACAAGAATGCTATGAAGCAGAACAAGCACTGCGGCGAAGCGAAGCGGCCCGCGGAAGTTGGAGTAGGAAGCACGCATTGTGGTCTGGCTACAATTTTTCCACGATAAACTTCTCCAACTTCATTGCGTCTGCGTGGAACTGACGGATACCTTCGGCCGTTTTCTCCGTCGCCATTGCGTCTTCGTTCAGCAACCAGCGGAAGTTTTTTTCATCCACTTTGAGACGTTGCATGTCCGTCTTCGCCGCGATCTCCGGGCTGAGCTTGCGCGCCACGGGCGCGGAGGACTTCTTCAATTCACCCAATAGCGACGGGCTAATCGTGAGCAAGTCACACCCAGCCAGTTCCAAAATCTCACCCGCATTGCGGAAGCTCGCGCCCATGACCTCGGTGCCGTGCCCGAACTTTTTGTAGTAGCCGTAAATCTGTTTCACCGAGACCACGCCCGGATCTTCCGCCGGCGCGTAATCCTTGCCCGTGCTCTTCTTGTACCAGTCGAGGATGCGCCCCACGAAGGGCGAGATCAGTTTCGCGCCGGCTTCAGCGCAAGCGACCGCCTGCACCAGCGAAAAGAGCAGCGTGAGATTGCAGTTAATGCCTTCCTTCTGCAGCACCTCGGCGGCGCGAATGCCTTCCCAGGTCGATGCGATCTTGATCAGCACGCGCTCCTTCGGGATGCCCGCCGCCTTGTAGAGTTCGATAAACTTGTGCGCCTTGTTCACCAATCCCTCGGTGTCGAAGGAAAGATTCGCGTCCGTTTCCGTCGAGACGCGGCCAGGAACAATTTTCAGAATCTCAATGCCAAACAGGACCAGCAGATAATCGACGGTGTGTTGCACGCGTTGCGCCGCCGGGATGTTGGCGCTCCGTGAATTCGCAATCGCCTTCTCCACGAGATGTTTGTACTCCGGCATGATCGCGGCCTTCAGAATCAGCGATGGATTGGTCGTCGCATCTTCCGGCGCGTATTCCTTGAGCGTCGCAAAATCGCCCGTGTCGGCGACGACGCGGGTAAATTTTTTCAGCTGATCCAATTGGCTGAGGCCGGTGCTGGCCTGCAGTCCTTCGAGTGTGGCTGTCGGTGTCATAAAATTTTCTTCGTGTGGAGCGTTCGTCACTCCGCGCCCTGGCGCAATAATTTATTCGCCGAAATCGTCCTCTATCTGCGTTTGAACTGAATGGTCACGGTTAAGTCGCCAGCTTCTTCAGAATGGCCGTGGTGGATTTGCCGGGCACATGGGCCAGCAAGACGATCTTTCCGCCCATGCCTTCCACGAGACGCCTTTCGTCCTGATTGATCGTGTCCAGCGTGTAGTCGCCGCCTTTGACGTAAATGTCTGGCTGGACCGCTTGCAGAAAGTTCACCGCATCGCGTTCACGAAAAATAAAAACGCTATCAACGCTTTCAAGGGCGGCGATGACTAAAGCGCGATCCTCCTCGGAATTAACGGGACGGCCCGGCCCTTTGAGGTTCCGGACTGCGGAGTCGCTGTTCACGCCCACCAGCAGCACGTCCGCCTGATTGCGGGCCGCCTCGAGATACGTCACGTGGCCCGCGTGCAACAAGTCGAAGCAGCCGTTGGTCACCGCCAGCCGGCGACCCGCGGCCCGGAGCTGATGCCGCCACGAAGTCAGAGAGTCGCGCGTAAGTATCTTCCCGGCACAATTCATGGCGCAAGATTCTGGGCGGCAGCTTGGATTGCGCAACAAAGTTCCCGCGACCAATAAGGAATTCACCACGGATGACGGATAGGAAGGAATTTAATCTGGGAAACGAACGGCGGCGTGGACGACGATAAGAATGGTCGTTCATCGTCGCTCATCTGCAGTTGATAAACTTCGGTTGCAGCTCCGCCACGCGATGTATTGGGGTTGAAATTTCGCCTGCATCGTTTCGGCTCCGCCGGTGTTGGCGCCGCGGGCGTTTTTATTTTTGTGTTCCGTTTCCCGTCTGCTAAATTGCCGGCGCTCCGCAACACTCAAGAAGAAGAATATATGCGAACAAAAACAAAACTCCGGGCTGGCTTCACGCTCGTCGAAATCATGATCGTCGTGGCGATCATCGGTCTCCTCGCGGCCATCGCCATCCCCAACTTCATCAAGGCCCGCCAGGCCAGCCAGAAGGCTGCCTGTGTGGCGAACCTCCGGACCATCGACGGCACCAAAGCGACTTGGGCGTTGGAAGCAAAGAAAAACAATTCGGACGTTCCCACCGACACGGACCTTTTCGGGCCGGCGTCCTACATCCGGGAAAAGCCCTCGTGCCCAGCGGGCGGCGCGTATTCGTTGAACGAAGTGGCGGCCAAGCCGACGTGTACGATCCCCGATCACACGTTCTAAGAAATCAGTTTGAAACACGCGAACGGCCTGGGAATCTCCTGGGCCGTTTTCTTTTGGATAAGGCTCAGTCCGCGGAAATAATCCCGACCATCGGCGTTCCCGGCGGCAGCTTCGCGGGATTCAAAAAATTTCTATCGAAGGTCCAGCGGCGCCGAACACTCGTTTCTTCCGGTTTCATTTCCTTTGTTTGCTTCTGTTGCTGCTGAATCGCTTCGGATTCAACAGAAAGACCTGGTATTGACACTTTTCCTTACCTTTGCGAGAAACGCGTAGGTTCCCTCCGGCATTAGAAAGATGCCGGATATGATAAAAATACTCTTGGTGCTCGGGGGAGTTTGGTTCTCCCTCGCTTTTTTACTTGTAATCGCCCTCGCCGTCGCCGGGGCCAGGGCCATTCCTCCCGAAGAATTGGCTCAGCAATCCCAAGCCGTGCCGGCCGAACCATTGACTGAGGCGAGGACTGCTTCTCCTGCGAAACCGGCGCGTCGCAAGTTCCGGTGGTGGCTTTCCAAACCCGCGCGCGCTTAGCAGCCCGTTCAAATACGAACTGCTAGACGCTCGCCAATTCCTGCCAAAGATGCGCCGCCATGCGCATGCCGTTCGCAAAGCTGTCGAGATCGAATTTCTCATTCGGCGAGTGCGCGTTGTCATCCGGCAGCGCGAGTCCGAGCAACAGTGTGTCCGCTCCCAGCACGCGCTTGAAGTCATTCACGATCGGAATCGAACCACCTTCGCGCATGACGATTGGCTCCGCATTGAAGCCGAGTTTCAGCGCGCGCAACGAAGCCTGCGCCAGCGGACTGGTGGGCGAGACGAGATACGGCGTGCCGCCGTGACCACCCTTAAGTTCCATCTTGACCGTGGGCGGACAGAGCTTGCGCAGGTGGGCCTGGACGCGCTTCTGAATTTTCGCAGGGACCTGGTCCGGCACGAGCCGCATCGTGATCTTCGCGCTAGCCCACGACGGCACGATGGTCTTGCTCCCCTCACCCTGGTAGCCGCTCGTCAGCCCGTTGATCTCAAAGGTCGGCCGCGCGCTGCGTTGCTCGTGATGCGTAAAACCTTTCTCGCCGAAGAGCGCTGGTACGCCGACGAGTTTTCGAAACTGTTCCGCGTTGTAAGGCAACTTTTTGAATTGCTCACGTTCGAATTTCGAGAGCGGCTCCACGTCGTCGTAGAATCCGGGAATGGCGATGCGTCCGTTCCGGTCATGCAATTGCGCCAGCAACCGGCACAACGCCATGACGGGATTTTCCACCGCGCCGCCGAAAATGCCTGAGTGCAGATCGCGCGCCGGCCCGATCAGCTTTATCTCCAGAGCCGTGATGCCGCGCAGCGCGTAAGTCAGCGCTGGGATCTTTTTGCTCGGCATTCCCGTGTCGGAAATCACGACCGCGTCGCACTTCAACTCGGCGCGATGTTCTTTCAGAAAACTCTCCAGATGTTTGCTGCCAACTTCCTCTTCGCCTTCGATCAGAAACGTAATGTCCACCGGCAATTCCGTTCCCGTTTTCAGGTACGCTTCGACCGCCTTGAGATGCGCGAGGTTCTGCCCCTTGTTGTCGCTGGCGCCGCGTCCAAACATGGAACGCCCCTCAATGCGCGGCTCGAACGGCGGCGTCTTCCAAAGCTCGAACGGCTCCGGCGGCTGCACATCGTAATGGCCGTAAACGAGGAAGTGCTTGCGACCTTTGCGTCGCGGCGTGCGGGCCACGAGAATCGGATTGCCCGCCGTCGGATGCAAAGCCGCTTCCAATCCAAGAGCGCGGTACTGCGCGAGAAGCCATTCGCCACAGGCCTTCATGTCCGCGCCATGCTTTTCCTTCTGTGCCGACACACTGGGAAAGCGAACGTATTCACAAAGCTGTTCCACGAAACGCGCCTGGTGGTCTCTCAAGTAAGCGAGAACTTTTTCCATGAGCGCGAGAATTAAGCGCAATCCTCGCCGTGACGCGAGCGACGAATTTTGCTCCGTCAGATTTTCGAGATAAGGCGTCCGCTTGTGCGCTCCTCTTGATCCTGCCAGAGTCGCGATCGAGCTTCGTCAGTCACCTATCGTGACGGACCTTTTGACATGAGCCTTCCCCCTGTCGTGGAACGTGAGTTGCGCGTGGCTTCGCGCCAGCCCTTGACTTATTGGGGCCGGGCGGGCGCCGGGGCTTCAGGCGTTGCCGTGATTTGCTTCATTATGGCGGCACACCTTGCGAAGGCGCCATTGCCCATCATCGGCCAAATCGCCTTTCGCATCCTCGCATTCATGACGGGTGCCACGGTCATGCTCTCAGTCCTTCAACTCGCCTCCGCAGCCTTTGCGCGCGAGAAACGTGAAGACACGCTCGGCCTTCTTTTTCTTACGCCGCTTCGGCCCATCGACATGGTGGTGGGCAAACTGGTGTCCACATCGCTCTCGGCGTTTTACCGATTTCTGGCCGTGGTGCCCGTGCTCGCCGTGCCGATGCTGGCCGGCGGCGTGTCCATCGCCGATTTTCTCCTGCTCGTGCTCGGGTTGTTAAACCTGAATTTTCTCGGCGCAACACTCGGGCTTTGGGTTTCCGCCAAGTGTTGGGATGAGAAGCGCGCGGCGGCTTGGGCTTCCAGCATCATGATCGCTCTCATCGCGGTGCCGGCGGTCATTTGGCTTGGGACGGGCGCGAGTCTGACCGGCGCGGGCGTCGGGATCGCGGCATTCAGTCCAGGCTACGCCATATTTCAGGCGGCGGTGCCGGGCGCGCGGAACCTGATTGCCTTGGCGGGGTCGCTCGTGTGGACGCAGTTGCTCGGCTGGATTTTCTTGTGCGCTGCCTGTCGCACCCTGCCCCTTTGCTGGCAAAAAAAGCCGGAGAACATCGCGCCGAAGGGAGATCACCTAGTAAAACTAGAGCCTGAACCAAAGAAAAACAGAGAATCCATCAACGCGCGGGAAGCGAAGCGAAGGAACTTCTCCAGTTGCGAACGCCTCATCCTCTTGAACCAAAACCCCGTCGCGTGGTTCGCTGCGCGCTGGCGGCCGCCCATGTCTGCGACCTGGGGCATTGTGGCGATCGGCGCCATAGCATGCGCCCCCGGTGTGCTGGCCGGCATCACCGTGAAAGAATGGATCATCTTTCAGCCGGCCTATGCGCTTATTGCCTGCTTCGTCATCAACATGGGGATCAAAACCTCTGCCGCCCATCAGGCCAGCTTCGCCTTCGCACGCGATCGCGGCGAAGACACGTTGGATTTGTTGCTCTCCACTCCTATTACCGCGCGTGAGCTAATCGACGGCCACATGCACGCGCTACGCAAAGTCCTGCGTCCCGTCATTCAACGCGCCTTGTGGTTCGAGGGAACATGGCTGGCTCTCGCGCTGATTATTCATCTGCAACAAGACGTGCAGAATATTCTTCTCTACATGCTTGGGAGCGTCGGCATGCTGGGGCTGCTCATTCCAGATTGTCACGCGCTGGTCGCCATTGCCATGTGGCACAGCGTCATCAAAAAGAATGCGCGCGAAGCGCAACAGGAGGCTTTCTCAAAAATTGGCTCCCTGCCGTGGCTGGTGGCGATCCTGGCTTGGGCAGTCGGGGCTCAGTTTGATGTTCATACCGGGCTTTTCTTCCTCACCGTCACGTGGGCCGTTGCCAGCACGGCTGCGGACCTGCATTATTCAAAGCAAGCCCGGCACAATCTGCAAACGCGCCTGACGCTCTGGGCCACTCGCCGTGCCGCCGGTGAATTCGAGCACTACGACGGATGGAAGCATCTCGGTCGCACCCTCGGCCGTTGGTGGAGTTCGCACAGCAACGCGTCACAACAGCCTGCACGAAAACGTGATTCTGTTCTCTAATCTTTCACCCCTTACTTAAGCAGATCGTTCAGGTTGAACCTGTTGCTCTTCTTCGCCGGAGCGTTGGTCGTGGTCGCGTTGGTCTTCGACTGTTTCTGCAACAATCCCCACGGCATTCGTGCTCGTCACGTTAGTGCCAGTTGCGTTCGTCGAAGCGCCGCCTCCCAGATTGCCCAGGCCGCGCAGAATTTTTCCGGCATCACCACCAACATAATTTCCCACCGTACCGACCAGAATCCGGCCTGCGGCGATGCTGTCGATTTGCGGCTTGGGTTCACCAATCGTTCCGCCAATGGCGACGAATCGCGGCAACGCCACGAACTGCACATTGGTCGCGAGATCCGGCGGCGCCAACCGCGCGCGCTCGGCCACGTTGCGGGAAAGCGCCAGGTCCACCGGCATCCGATTCAACGTCGAGTTGGTCAAGACACTCGCCATGGTGATCGTACCGGAAACGCCAGCGCGGAACACGGAACTCTCTGCCGTTCCCACCGGGATACTGACTGCGCCATTACTGATCGTGATGTGCGTGTCCACCCAACTGAGCGGCGAGTTGGCCAGCTCCGGAACGCGAATCGCGAGCGCGATGGGGCGAAGAATCTTTTGCAGCCGTGGATTGTCCAGCACTTGGATATTGGCGTTCGTGAGAGTCAGCCCAACTTGCCCGCCCAGATTTTTTTGCAAATTCGGCCCCGTGACGCCCGCTCCTCTGATTTGCGCCGAAGTCAGGAGAGTGCCTTTATACTGCCCTTTCTTTTCCGGAATGAAGGTGTTCGCCAGCGGCTCGATCGGAACTCCGTCCAGCTTCGTGTTCACGTCGTACTCGTATCCAGCCACAGCGAGATTTATCAGCGCAGTCAGGTTCACGGGAGCGCCATTGAGCGTGAGAGAGAATGGATTCACGGTGACCCGTCCATTGTCGATCACCATCTTGGTCACAAGATTCGAAATTGCCACCTCGCGCAGGAAAAATTTCGCAATGTTCACCTCCTGCACGAATTGTGTGAACGGTAGCGTCACGGGCGGAGGTTCTGTTTCGGGCTTCGACTCCGCTGGTGACGTCGCAGGTTTGCTTGAACTCTTCACCGTCTCGTTCGTCGCCGCCTTCTTCCCGGCAAAGATGTCGTAGTAAGGCGTCACATCGAGCCCATCCGAAGTGACTTTGAGATTACCCGTCCACGCGTTCGATTTCGACATATCGATCCGGCCCGTGACGTTCAACGAGTTCGGAGCGCGCTCTGTCTTGGTGAGCGCGAGTTGCACAGTTTTCAAGTCCAGCACGCCCTTCACCTGCGCGATGTCAGCAGTCAAGTCCACCGCCAGCGGCGTCTTCGGCACCTGACCGCTTGGATCGTTCACGACGAGGTTGGCCACGTGGATTTCAGCCTTCACCGCCGTGTCCTCCGGGCCGTCGAGCTTCGCGGTCGTGTTGGCGTTGATCGTGATCGACTCCAGTTGCCTGTCGCCCAGCGCCGCCGCGAGAAACGACTTCAGCGCGTTCTGATTCAACTCCGTGAGCTTCGCCGTGATTTGCCCGGCCTTTTTCGCGAGATCATAATTGCCCGCCACATCGAATGCGCCGCCGGCTTGTCCGCTCTGCTGCAATGAACCGGCAAGCTTCTTGATGTCCACCGCGTCGCCGCGCATCGCTACATCAACGTCCACCGCCGCCGCAAATCGATCGAAACGATTCGACTGAAACGCGCCGGTAAACGCATCGAGGTTCAACTTGCCCGTGACGGAGCGATCCAAACTGTTCGGTGTCCCGGCTTTAGCCGGCTCTCCCGGAGCACCCTGAAGGGTGGACACCGAACTTTTCTGCACCACGCGCCCGGCGAACTTCACCGTGCCCGCGCTCGCGCTCAGTCCCGGCACGCTCACAAGCGATGCGACTTGTGGCAGTGATGCTTCGAGGTTCGCCTGCACGTCGGCGTCCTGCGACTTGGTGTTGTACTGCAACGAACCACTGACCATGAACGCCTGCTGGCCGGCCCGCGCCAGTTCCGCGCGAAATTGCTCGAGGTTCACGGCGCTGAAGTCCTGCACTGTTCCGCGCGTCACAAACGTCAGGTCGGCGTTGTCCACACGATTGCTTCCAAACGCGGCGCTCAGTTGCCGTAACTGCGTCGCCAGATTGATCGACAACTTCTTTCCCGCTTCCTGCGAAACGAGATTCAAAGTCACACCCAACTTGCCGCTGCTAATAGTCCCGTTCGTGCCGAGGAACGCCTGCCAGTCCGGCAAGTTGAAATTCGTAATGACAAGATCGAACGCGGATTCATCAACAGCGCCCGCGGCTTTGCCAAGTTCCAGCAACATCGGCTTCGTCAACGCCCCGCGCAGGAAGTCAGCATTGTTCTGCGTGCCGTTAATCGTGAACTGCTGGATGAGCGCGGTCTTGTTCGTCTGATCATAAGTGAGCGCATAGCTCGTGCGCACATCGAGCGGCGGCGTGGTTTGCCCTTTGGTCGTCGCGCTGAAGGTGCCGACCAATAAAGCGCCGTTCACCGCGATTATCCGTCCGCGCTGCGTCAGTTCGATGGTGTTGGTGGAGTTAATCGTCGTCCGATTGAAGTCAGTGGCCATCGCCGCGCCCACGAAGTTCAGTAACTGCCGGTCGATTTGAGAAATATTCACTGCGAGTTTGCCCTCACTCGTTTCCGCGTTGAACGGACCGCTCGCCATGATCGCGCCAAGCTCGTTGCCGTTCTGCGCAAACCGGACGCTCACGTCGTTCAACTGCTCCGGCGTGAGGTCCGCGTTGAGCGTCACGTCCAGCCCAGCCGCTTGAGCAAAACTTCCGCGCGCCTCCGTCACGGCAATTTTGGTCTGGCCTTTTACGACCTGCGGCTTGAGCGCCGCGTCCAACTTCAAATTGAAGTTTCCGCCCACCGTCGCCGCCAGCACGCCATTGGTTGATGAGTTCAATCCCTGATCCATGCGCACGCTGGCCGCGAGCGCGAACTGCCCGACCTTATTATTGCCAATGTCTTCAGCGGTGATGTTGACGCCCGTGAGTTCAAGCAATTCCCGCGTGCCGTCTTTGCGCTGCTGCACCTGGCGCACGGTGGCGTTGTTCAGCGCGAACTTTCGCAAGTTCAATTTCATCGGTTCGCCGGGTAATTTCTCCTTCTTCGTTTCCTTCGTTCGCTTCTGTTCCTTCTCCTGTTTGGTGATTGGATCGAGATTGCTCGTGCCATCGGCGAACGTAACGAGGTTCACTACCGGCGCCTCCAACGTGATCTCGCTGACGTTGATGTTACCCTTGATGATGTCCATCAGACTGTAACGCGCGCGAACGTGCTGTGCGGTCACAAGCGGCTCGGTCCCTGTCGTCCGCACTTTCAAACCGCGCAGATCCACGGAGGAGAAGGGCGAAATGCCGGCGTATTCGACGGTCACTTCGGCGTTCATCGAGTGGCTGACCCTCGGCAAAATCACGGACTTCAAAGCCCATTCACTCGTGCCCACGAAGTAGGCGATGAGCAACCCAACGATCATGAAGCCGAAGAAATATCCAATCCAGCGCAGCCAGCGGCGCGGCTTGCGCGATGTCGTTTTAGTTTCGTTTGTCATAACAAAAAGTTTTGGTCCGCCGATTTCGCAGATGACTCAGATTCGGAAAAAGTAATCTGCGAACTCCGTGAAATCTGCGGATGATCCCCAATCCTTCCGCGAACGTAACGCACTTCACCGCGAAGTCATCAACGTGCCCGGCATCCTTCGGGTCCGGATTGTTGAGTTTGAACCGGCTTGCTTCTCTCGTTCACGAAGCCCGATAAGATGCCGGGGGCACGTTACGGCATCGACAACAAACTTTCCGCGCCGGTAATTTCCCGCGCGTGCGCGAAGCAGTGGAACTCGATGTGGCCGTGATCGGCGGCGGAATTGCCGGCCTCTGGCTGCTCAATCGCCTGCGCGCGCTCGGCTTCGATGCTGCGCTCTTCGAGAAGAATTCCCTTGGCCAGGGCCAGACCATCGCATCGCAAGGAATCATTCACAGCGGCTTGAAGTACGCCTTCGACGGCGTGGACCGGCCGCAGACCGAAATGCTTTCCTCCATGCCGCGCATCTGGATGGATTGCATCGCGGGCCGCGGCGAAGTGGATTTGCGCGGCACCGAAGTGCTGGCCGAACATCAACTCATGTTCACGCAGGGCGGGATGCTCAACCGCATCGCCGGCGCTTTCGCAACAAAAGCCTTGCGCAGCGAAGTCGCCGCCGTGGAACGCAAAGAGTGGCCCGCGCTGTTTCAAGCGCGCGAGTTCAGCGGAAAAGTTTATCGGCTCCAAGAACCGGTGCTGGCAGCGAAGACGGTGCTCAGCGCTCTTCGGAATCAAGCCAGTGCTTCCGTCTATCACACCTCCGTTGCTGAACTTCGCCGCAGCGGTGAACTGGTGACTGAAATTGTTTTGGCAGACGGGCTCGCTGTTCGCCCCCGCGCTTGCATCGTGACCGCCGGCGAAGGCAACGAGTGGTTTGCGGAACATCTCGGGTTGGAAAAAAACAAAGTGACGCAACGCCGTCCGCTGCGGATGTTTCTCGCGCGCGGCCTGCCGCACAAAGTGTTCGCGCACTGCCTCGTCCCGGAGCCAAAGCCGCGCGTCACCATCACGACGCACGATCTCGCAGGCGACAACGTATGGTATCTCGGCGGCAACATCGCGGAAAAAGCCGTGGGCATAAATGACAACGACGCGCTGCGCTGGGCGCATTCCGAGATGACGGCTCTTTTCCCGTGGCTCGACTGGAAGAAAGTTCGCTGGGCAATTCACAACGTGGACCGCGCCGAACCCCACGCGAGCAAACTGCTACCCAGCGGCCCGACGTTGACGACTGTGGGCAATGCCGCGCTGGCCTGGCCCACGAAACTCGCGCTGGCGCCCGCGCTCACGCAGCAAGCATTGCGCTGGCTCGAACGACGCAAGGTGACGCCATCGCAGCGAACGACACAGTTGCCGTTGCCTCCGACCGAGCCGGCGCTTTACCCATGGGAGGAAGTTCGCGCATGGATTCAGTTATGAAATTGCCGCAACGCCCGCTCGGCTCGACCGGCCTGAGCGTCAGTGTGCTCGGACTCGGCACCGTGAAGTTCGGGCGCAATCAGAAAATCAAATATCCGACCTTCGAGTTGCCGAGCGACGAGGCCATTTGTCAACTGCTCGATGACGCGTGCAGCTACGGCATCAATCTCCTCGATACGTCGCCGGCCTACGGCATCGCGGAGGAGCGCATGGGCAAGCTGCTCGGCACGCGGCGGAATGAATTCGTGATCGTCACCAAGACCGGCGAGGAGTTTGCGAATGGGGAATCTACTTATGATTTTTCCGCCGAGCACACGCGGCTCAGCGTCGAGCGCAGTCTGAAGCGCTTGCGCACCAATCGTCTCGACTGCGTGCTCGTGCACTGTCCGCGCCACGATCATGAAGTGCTGCGCGATTCGCCGGTGCTCGAAACGTTGCGGGCGCTGAAGGACAAAGGCGACATCCGCAGCTTTGGCGCCTCCACGAATTCCATTGAAGGCGGAATGCTCGCGCTCGACGCCGCGGACGTGGCGATGGTGACTTACAGCGCGGATTACACGGCGGAAGAGCCGGTGATTCGCCGCGCGGCGGAACTCGGCAAAGGCATCTTGATCAAGAAAGGCCTCGGCTCCGGCAGTCTGGGAGCGCGCCCGCCGGAAGAAAACTTTCGTCCCATCTTCCAACTCGCCGGCGTGTCGAGCCTCATCATTGGCACGATCAACCCGGAACATTTGCGCGGCAACGTCCAGGCCATCGCGCAGGTGTCGAAAGAAAAAGCGGCGGCTGGGTGAACAGCCGCCGCCGGTGTTGCTTCGCAATTATTATTTCGAATCCGAAGCGTTGATCTTGCCCGGGCTGACGTCTGATTCGCTGCCGACGTCAAGTGCAGCCGCTCCGGCGTTTTTCACCTGCGGCTCCAAAGATTTGGCCGTCTGCAAATGATCTCGCAGCGTGGTCAACATCTTCGCCGCGAAAGCTTTCACGTCCGCGTCGTCCGCTTTCTCGGAGGCCCGCTCGAACTCCTTCACGTCCTTCTCGTGGTCCTTGACCGCAATCTTCACAAAGGCGCGGTCGAAGTCCGTACCCGAGAGACTGTGCAGTTTCTTCATTTCAGCCTTCGAGTTTTCCGCCGCTTCACTCTTGTCGCGGACCTGCGATCGATCCGTACTGGTTTCAGTGTTTGCGCCGGGAGCGCCGACGGCATCGACTCCGGTGACGGAAGGATCGGTGCTGGTGATGCCCTCGCGCGGTTCAGGGAGCATCAATCCCTTACTCGCGGCGAGTTGCCTCAACTCCGCGTTGGCCTTGGTGTGATCGTCGATCAGCTTCTGCGAGAACTGTTTTACTTGTTCGTTCTGCGCTTTCTGGATTCCGAGTTTGCCCATATGGACCTCCATCATCCCGCCGCGGGCCGCGTCGTGAATGAATTTTTGATCCGAGCGGCTGAGGCTGGTCGCGCGACCGGTGGCGGTCACCGAATCTTTGTCCGGCGCGCCTTTGTTTTTATCTTTGTCATTGTAGTCATCCGCGCGAGCCGGGATCGCCGTGAGGGCGAGCACCGTGCAGAGCGCGAGTGTGAATTTGGTTTTTGCATTCCCGTTCAACTGGTTTCGAAGCATTTTCATAATTAAATCCTTTCCATGTTCTGTTGAGCCGAAGGTGTGCCAAGCGGAGGGAGGAAAATGTAAAATCATTCGCGTACAACCTGCTGCCGGTTTGCAACCGGCAGAGGCTCGCTGCATTCCGCCGCGCAGAAAATGAAGTTCACAGGTGCCGAACTCAGTGCGCTCTGCCAGTTGCAAACTGGCAGCACGTTGAACATTTCCGATTGCCTGCGCGATCCCGGCTCCTACTCTCGTCGCACCATGACGATCAAAGAAGATGGGTTCGTTGATTTGCCAACGCCCACGGGTCCAATGCGGACTTACGTGTTCCGGCCGCAAGCGGAAGGACGTTATCCCGGCATCCTTCTTTACTCGGAAATTTTTCAAGTGACGGGCCCCATTCGACGGACGGCGGCCATGCTCGCGGGCCACGGTTACGTGGTGGCCGTTCCGGAAATCTGGCACGAGTTCGAACCGGCCGGCTGCGTTCTCGGTTACGATCAAGCCGGTGCGGATCGAGGCAACGCGTTGAAGCTGGAAAAGGAGTTGCACGGATTGGACGGCGACGCCCGCGCCGCGCTCGGTTTTCTCAAGTCACATCCAAACAGCACTGGTAAACTCGGCGTGGCCGGCATTTGCATCGGCGGTCATTTGAGCTTCCGCGCCGCGGCGAAAAATTCCGACGTGCTCGCGGCGGTCGGCTTTTACGCCACCGACATTCATAAAGGTTCACTCAGCAAAACCGGCGATGACACGCTCGCGCTCGCCAAAGACATCCAAGGTGACCTGCTGCTCCTCTGGGGCCGGCAGGACCCGCATGTGCCGCTCGACGGACGGAAGAAAATCTACAACGCGCTCAACGAGATGAACGTGAACTTCACGTGGCACGAGTTCAACGGCCAGCACGCCTTCATGCGCGATGAAGGGCATCGCTATGATCCGGCGCTGGCGCTGCTTTGCTACCAAATGACGCTGGAACTTTTTCATCGCAAACTCGGCGAGGGCGATTTGCCGGCGCAAAAACCCGCTGGCCCTGCGGAATCAAAGCATTGAACTGGAACACCCTTCCTTGCACATGCGAACCCTCATCCATCTTTTCGAGAACAACAAAACCTGGGCCGCGCGCATCCAGAAGCAAGACCCGGAGTTCTTCCGCAAACTTTCGCAACAGCAGTTGCCCAGTTACTTGTGGATCGGCTGCTCGGACAGCCGCGTACCCGCCAACGAAATCGTGGGGCTGTTACCCGGAGAATTGTTCGTGCATCGAAACGTCGCCAACCTCGTCGTTCACACGGACCTCAACTGTTTGTCGGTGATGCAGTTCGCCGTCGATATTTTGAAAGTGCGCCACATCATCGTCTGCGGACATTACGGGTGCAGTGGCGTGCAGGCGGTGTTTCGACGCGATCGGCTGGGCTTGAGCGACAACTGGCTGCGTCACGTGCAGGACGTGCGGCAGAAGCATGAGCAGCAACTGGCGCGCGCCGGCGGCGATCCCGAGGCGTTGGATCGGCTGTGCGAACTGAACGTCATCGAACAGGTGGCCAACGTTTGTCACACCACCATTGCGCGCGATGCCTGGGAACGCGGCCAGGAACTGACGGTCCACGGCTGGATTTACGGACTACAGGATGGGCTGCTGCGAGACTTGAAGATCACCGTCGCGGAATTTCAGGAGACGCTCCCGGTTTATCAGGCCGCGCTATCAGCCCTGGTTTGATTCCACGGCGCCGCGGCTACTTGAAACATGGAGAGAATTCAGGCGGCGGCCAACGGAGCGCACCTCTCGGCGCACCATGAGTCGATGCGGGCTTTGATCGTGTCACGCACCTCACGCGTGCGGGCGAGCTTCTCCCCGGGCGTGCCTTGGAACGAGGACGGATCAGGAAAGCCCCAGTGCAAGCGTTTGGCCACGCCGGGAAAGATCGGGCATCGCTCGGCGCTCGTTTCGTCGCAGACCGTGATGACGTAGTGGAAATGTTCGCCGCGCTTGATGAAGTCAAAGGCCGCCTTGGTTTTGTTCTGCGAGATGTCGATGCCGGCTTCCTGCATCGCCTGCACCACGATGGGATTGAGTTTGCCGGGTTCAATGCCGGCGCTTTGGGCCTCGAAAGTTTCCGGGCACGCGGTGTTGAGAAAGGCTTCCGCCATCTGGCTGCGCGCGCTGTTGTGAATGCAGACGAACAAAACCTTTTGCTTCATGCGCAAACTTTGCGCGCGGGCCACGTGGAAGGCAACCGTTTGAGTGTGTTCGTCATAATTGTCCTCCGGAGCCTTCCCGTTTCCTGATTGCTCATGCCGTGCCGCCGCGCTGGCATTGATTTATCCACCCGCCCGCACACTTAACGGCCACGCAAAAAGGGTCACTACATCGTAACGGACGCGCCATTCGCGGGACATAGGCATTCTTTAACTTGCTGCTCATGAAGATTCTCCTGACCGCAACTTTGTTGAGCATCGCCGCCGCCGTGCCGGGTTTGGCTGCGGATTCTGCCAGCAAGCTTTCGGACACGCGCGGCACGCTGGAGAAATGGGTTGAGACGCGGCAATTAGTTTCCAAAACACGCAGCGATTGGCAAACAGATAAGGAAACGCTCGAACAAACCATCAGTCTCTTCGAGCGCGAGTTGAAAGGCGTGGACGAGCAAATGAGCAAGGTCTCGACGAACAGTTCGCAGGCCGACAAGGAGCGCGCGCAGACCGAGGTGTTGATCAAAGCGGCGAATGACAGCCTCGAACCTTCGCAACAGTTTGCCACAAAGTTCGAAGCGGAGTTGACGAAGCTGTCGCCGCGGCTGCCTGTTCCGTTGCAGGAAATTCTCAAGCCATTGCTCGCCCGGCTGCCCGCAGATCCGGCCGCGACCAAAATGAAACCGACGGAACGCATCCAGGTGATCGTGGGCATGCTCAACGAAGTGGACAAGTTCAACAACGCCGTGACGATCTTCAGCGAGAAGCGGAAGAACTCGAGCGGCGCCGAGGTCGCGGTGCAAACGGTGTATATCGGATTAGGCGCCGCGTATTTCGTGAATGACGCCGGCGACTTCGCGGGCACGGGCACGCCTGGGGCGAGCGGTTGGGAATGGACGGTCAAACCGGAGATCGCGTCGTCGGTCCGAGAGGTCATCCACATTTATCGCAACGAGAAGCCGGCGCACTTCGTGGCGCTGCCCGCGGTCATCCGATGAGACCTTCGAATCCCTCAATTTTTCTTAACCCCATGAAGCACTCAGTTCTTTTCGCACTCGCTCTGTCGGTAGTGGTCAGCCTGGTCACGAAGATTCAAGCACAGGATCTTGACAGCGTCTCCTCCGGCGTGGGCACCGATCTACAAGCCGCGCTCACAGACTTGACGAAGGTCCGGCAGGAAATCGAAGCGGAGCGGATTCCTCTCGCGCGGCGGCTCGGCGAACTGGAACAAAAACTCCTCGATCGCAAGGCCGAGTACGCGAAGGCGCAACGCTTCCAGGAAAATCAACTCGTGGAACTCAACGCGCTCAAGACGGAAGCCCGAGCGCGCACGGAGGAAGTGAAGGCCATTGATGCGCTGTTGGGCGAATACGCGCGCGCCTTCCGTTCACGCCTGAACTTCGTCGAGGAGCCGCGTCACCTGCCGATGTTTGACGCGTTCGACAAAGCGGGTGTAGCGCCGGACTTGGCGTCGGCAGAAAGATTTTCGCGACGCTCCGTTCTGTTGACCACCGCGCTGAAGCGAGCCGACGCGGCTTTGGGCGGCGAGATTTTCGAAGGTAAGGCGATCGATAAACAGGGCCGCGTGCAGCAGGGCAAGGCGGCGCTCATCGGACCGGTCGCCGCGTTCGCGGATTCATCTGGCACCGTGTCCGGCTTGCTTCAGCAGGAACTGAACAAGAGCGAACCGACGGTGGTGTCAGTGAGTCCGTCGCAGGACCAGGCGCTGCGTGCGTTGGTGACGAGCGGCACGGGCCAGTTGGCGCTCGATGCCACGCTGGGCAACGCGTTCAAGCTCACGGCGATGAAGGAGAGTCTCTACGAGAAAATTGCCAAGGGCGGCTGGGTCATGGCTCCGCTGCTCGCTATCGGACTGGCAATTTTCTCCGTCGCGCTCTTCAAGTGGATTCAGTTGACGCGCATTCGTTTGGCCAAGGAGTCCGATCTCCAGAGAGTTTTGCGGCATCTCGAAAAGGGTGAGCAGGACAACGCGCTCGCCCACGCCCGCAGTATCCCTGGCTTGGCCGGCGACATGTTGGCCACGGCCGTCGAGCACGTGGACGAGAAAAAGGAATACATCGAGGAAATCCTTTACGAGAAAATGCTCGGCGCGCGCACGAAGCTCGAGCGCGGCCTTTCCTTCCTCGCGCTCACCGCCACGGTCGGACCGCTCATGGGATTGCTCGGCACGGTCATGGGAATGATCGCGACCTTCAAGCTCATCTCCAGTTTCGGCAGCGGCGACCCGAAGGTGCTCGCCTCCGGTATTTCCGAAGCGCTGATCGCGACGGCGAGCGGCATGATCGTCGCCATCCCCGCGCTGCTGTTGCACGCGTTCCTCAGCCGCAAGGCGAAGGGCATCATCGGCAGCATGGAGCAAACGGCCGTCGGCTTTATCAACGGCGTGCCCGAGGTGGAAAAATCTCCCTTTGCGTAAGAATCAACGACCAACCAAGGACGATTCTATGAACAACATCTTCCAACAAATGCTGCACGCGTGGGAAAGTGGCGGCTGGGTCATGATCGCGCTCGCGATGGTGGCGGTGGTCATGTACGCCATCGCGTCGCACCTGCTAATCTATCTTTACCACCGCGGATTGACCAAGGTGACGGATGCCGACTTGAAGCGCTGGGTCGCGAATCCTGCCGACGCGCCGAAGCATGCGCGCGAGTTGATCCGTTACACGCAGGACGAGATTCGTTCCCTCACAGAAATCGAAGGACGCTTTCGTGAAGTGGAAGCCGCGAAAATTCCTGACGTCGATCGCCGTATCGCGTTCCTCAACGTGATCGTGGTGTCGGCTCCGCTGTTCGGTTTGCTCGGCACGGTCGGTGGAATGTTGCTGACCTTCAAAGCCATTAGCGTGGGCGGCAGTTCCACCTCGGACATCATTGCCAAAGGCATCAGCGAAGCGCTCGTCGCCACGCAAACCGGCATGATGGTGGCCATTCCGGGCTTCATGGTCGCGCACGTGGCCAAACGCTGGCGCAATGAATACGTCGCGTTTCTGGCCCGGCTCGAAGGGATTTCGCTGCGGCATTTCCGTCCGACCCTGCACGGCATGACGCGTCAGTTCGTCCGGCGCGAGTTGCCCCCGGCGAATGCTCCAACTCCCCACATTGAACCGAGGCTCGCATGAGATATCGACGCGAGCTGGGAGAACGGGAAGAGCCGATTGAGTTGAACCTGATTCCGCTCATCGACGTGATCATGTTCCTGCTCATTTTCTTCATCTCCACGACCAGCTTCATTGAGGAGCCAGGCGTGAAGGTGGACAAGCCTAAGGCTGCGAGCGCCCGGTTGATGGAGAAGAACAGCATCATCTTCGCTGTCACTGCGGACGGAAAGATCGCGTATGGCGGCAAAGAGATCGGCTTGGGTGGCGTGCGCCCGACGGTCAAGCGGCTGTGCGCGAAGGAGAAGCTGCCGGTGGTAATTCAAACGGACATGAACGCGCGCTCGGGCATGGTCATTCGCGTGCTGGACGAAGCGAAGCTCGGCGGCGCGAAGGACGTGAGCCTGGCGACGGAGAAAGCATGAGACGTCGCCGCACGCTGGGTGAGCCGGACGAGCCGATTGAGTTGAACCTCATTCCGCTCATCGACGTGATCATGTTCCTGCTCATCTTTTTCATTTCCACGACGAGCATGATGGAAGATTCCGGCGTCGCCGTGGACAAGCCCGCGCCCGGCGGGCAACAGGACTCAGAATCGAAGAGCATCGTCCTCGCGATTTCCAACGAGGGAAAAATCACCCACCTCGGAAAAGAAATTGGCGTCGATGGCGTGCGGGCCACGGTGAAACGTTTGTGCGGCAAGGAATCGCTGCCCGTCGTCATCCAGACCGACGAGAACTCGCGCTCCGGAATGGTCATTCGCGTGATTGACGAATCGAAACTGGGCGGCGCGAAGGACGTGAGCCTCGCGATGGACAAGAGCTAAGGCGGTTGCTGAGAGCTATGCGCAAGGTCTATCACGCGGAGAAAAGTTCGACCGGTCTGGTCCTGGCCGTGTTCCTCGGCGCGGGGGTGACCGCCGTGCTCTTCGGCATCATTCCTTTTTCACACATTATCGCGAAGCCATCGAGCCTCGTACAACTTCGCCAGGCCAGCACCGCCGATCTGCCGCCGCCCGTGGCGAACGAGCCGCCGCCGATGATTGCAGAGCCGGAGAAGAAAGAGGAAGCGCCGCCTGAACTGAAACTCGCTGATGCGCCGCCGCAGATCGCGCTTAGCGCGGACCTCGAAGTGGCAACTGGAACCGGCGGCGGCCTCGCGGGATTTGGCGAAGTCCGCGCGCTGACGGCTGCGCAACCCATCCAGGAGGACGCATTCGACGTGGCCGATCTGGAAAAGCGGCCCGAACCAGTTTCGCAAGTTGCGCCTAGTTATCCCTCGGAACTGCGCAAGGCGAAGATCGAAGGCACGGTGATGCTTACTTTTCTGCTGACGGAGGAAGGCCGTGTGGAAGATCCGCGCGTGGAGAATTCATCTCGTCCGGAGTTTGAAAAGCCGGCGCTTGAGGCCATTCGGAAATGGCGTTTCCGGCCCGGCATGAAAGACGGCCAGACCGTGCGCACCTATATCCGCATCCCCATGCGCTTCCGAGTCTCGAATTGATGAGCGGCGACTTTTGATTTTACACGATGAAATTTATGAACCTGAAACATACATTGAGCCTGGGCCTAATTGTACTGTTGTCGCTGCTCGCGCCATCCGCCCACGCGGCTTCGAAGAAAGATAAAGCTCCGGCGGCCGCTGCGGCCCCGACGACTTTTGCGCCGCTGGCGGAGGGGCACGAGTTGGCGTCAATCTGGAATGATCCGGATTTCGCACGGCGGCTCGTGGGCAGCTACGGTTTTCTGTCGGAAGCCGAACCGAGACTCAACGCGGAGGAACATCAGTTCTACACGAACAAGATCACGCCGCTGTTGCAGCAGGAACCCACGAAGGCGATCCCGATTTTGGAGGCGCGCATCAAACAGCCCGGCGCGAGCGCGCAATTCGATTACCTGCTCGGCACAATTCTTTTCCAGGCCGAGGACCTCACCAATGCGGTGAAACATTTCGAGGCCGCGCTGGTGAAATTTCCCGACTACCGCCGCGCGCAAAAAAACCTGGCCTTCGCGCTCGTGCGTGATGGCAAGTACCGCGAGGCGATCAAACCATTGACGCGCACGATTGCGCTGGGCGGCGCGGATGGAAAAGTGTTCGGGCTGCTCGGTTTCGCGCAGATGAACGAGGGCCGCTTCATGTCCGCGGACGGCGCGTATCGGCAGGCGCTGGTGTTCGAGCCGGACAATATCGATTTCAAACTCGGCTCAGTGAAGTGCGCCGTGGCCACCGCCAACTACGATCACGCGCTCGCGTTGTTGGATGAACTCATCAAGCAATATCCCGAACGCGATAATCTCTGGACGCTGCAGGCCAACATCTACATCCAGAAAGAACAGCCGGCCAAGGCCGCAGTCAGTCTCGAAATGCTCCGGCGTCTCGGCAAGACGACAGCACCGAACCTTTTCCTTCTCGGCGATCTCTACATGGCGCAGGAGGCGCGCGACCTGGCGCTGGGCGCTTATCTCGATGCGATTGAAAAGGACGCCGGACAGAACCCGGCCAAGGCGTTGCGGCCCGCCAATATTCTCGTGAGCCGCGGCGCGTGGGACGAAGCGCGAAAACTTTTCGCGAAGCTCCAGAGTGTGCGATCCAGCCTGGGCCGTGAAGACGAATTAAAACTTCTCAAGCTGGAAACCAAAGTCGCGATGGCCACGGGCGAAGGCGACAAGGCGATCGAAACCATCGAGCAAATCATCGCGCGCAATCCGCTGGACGGCGAAGCGCTGTTGATGGCGGGCGATTACTACGCGCGCAACGGGCAAAAAGAAAAAGCGGAGTTCCGCTACGATACGGCGGGCAAGCTGGAAGGCTTCGAAGTGGACGCGTTCGTCAAACATGCTCAGTTGCTGGTGCAGTCTCAGAAGTACGTACAGGCGGTCGAGCTTCTCCGCAAAGCGCAAAAGGCCAAGCCGCGCGACAGCGTGCAGCGTTACCTCGAAAAAGTGGAGCAACTCGCGCGGACCAAACAGTCTTGAGCGGCGGCAGCACTTCCAATTTTCCTAACCCCGAAATGAGTTTCCCACCGGCGACCGAGAGCAAGGAGTGTAGCGGCGCATCACGGTCGTCTTACTGGGAACGCCTGCGTCCTGTGTCGGCGGGCATCCTGGCTCTCAGCACCACTCGGTCTGCGCTGATTATCTTTCTGATTTTCCTGACCGCCACCTTCAACACTCAATCTCAAGATGCCGGCGGCTCTGTTTTCGGCGTGGTCGTGAGCACCTGGGACGGAGTACCATTGCCAGCAGTCATCGTGACCGTGCGAGGAACCACCCTTGCCACCCAGAC
>Ga0193753_10000845_pt1 | contig 28467 bp, 25 predicted proteins | sample H1c2metaG_FD_144925 | JGI IMG/M metagenome (GOLD analysis project Ga0193753, IMG submission 144925) | Soil microbial communities from a riparian zone of the East river system, Colorado, United States - H1c2 | ecosystem: Environmental > Terrestrial > Soil > Riparian zone | place: USA: East...
AAGTTCGAGCTGCGAGCAGTGGCAAGTCGTCCGGGCACAGCGCGAGTGCTCGCGAATACAACTCGATTGCTGCCGTAATGTGCTCCGCCGACTTCGGTTGCCGCTGGAGCCCGACTGCGATCTCCATCAGCATCTCAGCGCGTTCTGCCGGTGAAGCATCCGCCGCGTGAGCCGCCGTGAGCGCCGCTCGAACTTCCTCTTGTAGTCGATCGGCCATCCACCAAACACATACGCGTGAGCAATCGAGCTGTCCACGGTATTGTCAAAATGCAAACCAAGTTATCACCCGACTACGGACGCGTGATTCAAGCGTTCGGCCGCACCGCAACGAGTGCAGCTCGACACCTCGCACCAAGTCGCTGCGAACTCGATCTCCGTCGAGTCCTCGATGCCGTTCGTGCGAAGGAAATCGGTGGCATTGATTACACGATCACCTGCAACGTTTCGAAACTTGATCAGATAGCCGCCCGCGCCGGCCAATCGAACATGCGTTGCGAGCCGTGAGGGGGGCAGTCAAGACGCTTCTGCTTCGCGCGCAAGTGCGCATCGCTCCCGTACGAGCACATCGATGCGCGTTGCTACCTGCACGGTTGCAGCGTTCACTTCGGCGGAGAGCTCGAGCCCGAGTTCGAGCGTTCGCGCCTCGACCAAAAACACGACGACGTCGGTCGGGAACGCCGCACGGTAGATCTTGCGTCCTGCTGCGATCGCGTTGTCCCAGCGAAAATCGTGGAGGTTCGACGACGGACGCGGATTTTGCTCGAGCTCGCTTCCCGGGATCTCGAAAATCGCGCCAGGCTCTGCGCCGGAACGGCAAGCATCCACGACGAACAACGAGCTGCAGCCACGAGCTGCAAACATGACCGCCATGCCGTCCGTACCCGCATCGAACAGCTCCACGTCATCGCTGGACCAATCCGACGCGCGGCTCTGCAACAGCTGAATCACGCATCTGCCGGCACCGTCGTCCGAACGGTTCGGATTGCCGCATCCAACGATTGCGATTCGCGCGCTCATCTTCAGATTCGCCACAGCCGGCACCACCAGTCGGCTTCCACCGGCACTGACAACTCCGGCAGATCACACCACTTGCGATGCACGAGAAAGTACATGCACTCCATACAGCGTTGCTGCTCGGGGCCGTAAGGATGATTGGCGAAGCCCCCGATCACGAGCTTGCGTTTCAGATTGTCTGCACCGGGCTCAATCTGCCGCAGTCGCGTGAGGATCTCTGCAAATTCTTTCTCCGTCTCGGGAAACGGCTCCGTTTCAGTCTTGAGCCCGCCCTGGAGAAGCTCGGCGATCGTCTTGAGGACGTCCTCGCCGTGTACTTTGCCAGTCCCGCTCATGTGAACCATGCCTTCCATCGGGCTATCCCGCCCACTTGGGCTCGACAAAGAAAAGCGCGCCGCTCACGCCGTGCGAAAGCGCGCGAGCTCAGCTCCCGTCTGCGCATCATACGCATGGACTGTACACACGAGGCACGAGTCATACGAGCGACAGACGTGACCGACTTCAACGGGATCGCTCGGGTCCGCGATGGGAATACCCATCAGCGCTTCTTCCATCGGCCCGCGGATTCCATCGCTCGTGCGCGGCCCGACGTTCCAGGTGGTCGGCGCGATGATTTGATAGTTCTTGATTTTGCCTCCCTTGCATTCGATCCAGTGACAGAGTGCGCCGCGAATGGCCTCTGTCGCTCCCCAGCCTTGGCCGTCTTGCTCTGTCGGCTTTTGGTACCACGACTCGCCGAGCTTGAATTCGCGCAGAATTCGCTCAGCTTCGCGATACAACATCACGGTCTCGTGCATGCGCGCGAAGTGACGCAACATCACACTGGCGCCGCCGAGCTTGTTGTACATATCGAGAACGAGCGGGTCGTAGTGTTGCCAAGACTCGCCGTGTTTGCCTCCCGCAATGAGCTGGCGTGAAAGCGGGCCTGCCTCGAGTCGGCCGTCCTGCGCGTGTGACACCGCAGCCGCCCACGAGTACTTGCCGCCGAAGTCCATGTCGTTCTTCTGCGTCGGCTTCGTAACACGATCGAACGGATGCACCACGTTCGGCTCGTCGTACCAAGCGTGCTTCAGATCCTCGCGCGTGTGGCCCTGATCCATGAGCTTGTGCGTGCCGCTCACAGCATCGAACACGCCGCTCTTTACTATCAGGGCTGCGTTTCGACTTTCGATCGTCGGGTTCTGATAACGATCTTCGTGAGGAAGATATCCCCACGACAGATATTTTTTGTGACCCTTGCCGTATTTGTCTAGCCCGATGTCCCGACTGATCCGAATGAACATCCCGAGATCCGCGTCGGCGTGCTCGGGCTTTTCATCGAGCCAGCTCATGAAGTCATCGTAACTTCGGATCTCCTCGTAACGTTCCATGCTGCAACCTAGCCAAATTGGCTCGATCCAGTTGCGCCTGAAATGCTCGAGGATGGACCACGCACGCGTGACATCCGTCAGCGTGGGAGCGCACATCACGCCGCCCGGCACCATGTAGCTCGAGTGTGGCCATTGCCCGCCGAGCAGCGCGTAGATCTCGACCGGCCGTCCCGAAATCGTGACGCCGATTTCGTAGTGGGTGCCGGTGAAGGGAGCGTAACGTTTGACTGCTTCTTGATAGTACTTCGACTTCGCGTAGTTCTTGTTGGTCGCGTCGATCATGAACAGGCCGTAGTGATGCCGCGGCAGACTCTGCAGCGACTCGACGATCTGTCCGAGGTTGCGCGCCAAGATCGCGTTTCTCGGCACGTGCGTCTTCCACGCCGTATCGAGCGCCCATGCAGCGCAGGTCAGGTGCGAAGCGCCGCAGATCCCGCAGGCGCGCGGTGTAACGACTAAACCCGCCTGCGGATCTTTGTCGCGCAGGATGACTTCGAAACCGCGAAACAACTCCGCGTGAGTCCACGCATTGACGACGACACCGTTCTCGATCTCGACGCGCACGTCGAGATCTCCTTCGACGCGGCCCACCGGTGAGATGTCGAGCGTTTGAACAGTTGACGGCATAAGAGCATCCTCTCCAACATCGATTCGCGGAAAACTCGGTTCAAACGACGAAAATGTCTTCTTCGGCCCACTTCGGCGCAGCGAACTTGCCCGCCGCCGACAGCCTCACGTACGCGGTCTTCTCGACGCCCTGGGGCATCTCCTTCGGTACTCCCATCACGGTTTGCGTTTTGAACACCGTACCGGGTGCGAGATCGAAGAACGGGAACTCGGGTTCGGTGCAGCCGAGGCAAGGCATGCCCGCGCGTGTCTTCGAAGACTGGCGATTCCACAGGATTCGATTGCACGGCGAATGCGTCATCGGTCCTCGGCAACCTAGATCGTAGAAGAGGCAGCCTTTGCGTTGGCCGAATTCGGTCGCCGAGACTTTGTATGCGAAGTGCATGTTTCGCGTGCACCCGGTCTGCGTGAAGCTCGCGAAGAACGTCTTGGGGCGTTGAAACTCATCGAGCGTCAGGTCGCCTGCGCGTCCGGTCGCGACTGCGACTACGATTTGCGTGATCCAGTCGGGATGCGCGGGGCAACCCGGGACGTTGATCACCGGCAGTCCGGCTTTGGACTTGTAGTGCGCGCCGAGAAAGCCGCCGCGGCTTCGCTTGAGGAACTGAAGTCCTTCGCTTTCGGATGGATTGGGCGCAGTCGCGGGAATCCCTCCCCACGTGGCGCAGTCCCCGATGGCAACGACGAAGTTTGCGACCTTCGCTAAATCCGCCACCCAGTCCTTCATCGGTCGCCCAGCGAAGCGGTTCCACTGACCGGTGCCGTTCGGCGCCTTCACGACGGTGCCTTCGAAGACGAAGATGTCGAGCGGAGTCGCTCCGCTGATCAGATCGCGCAGCAGCTTCTTCAAGTTGTCGCCGAGCTCCATCCCGAGCGAGGGATGCCACAGCACATGGATGCCGAAGTCCGTGACCAGGTCACACGCGCTTGGTTCCTCGGCATTGAGGAACGACATCGTGTTGCCAGAGCACGCTCCACCTTGGAGCCACAACAGATTGGCCATTTGGATCCTCCGCGCAGGCGAGTGCGAGCGCGGAGGACTCGAGAGCAAGAGCCGTTCCGCAGCTCAGCAGCATTCACGGGTCAGCGCGTCACGTTGGAATGCTCGACCGACTACGAACCAAGTATGCAGTGCATACATGGTTTGCAAGCTGTCCGAAAGTCGAACGCTGCAGCCGACCGCTGCGTCGTATTCTAGATTACGTTACGACGCGGGCGCGCGATCGAGCCGATAACGTTTGATCTTGTTGGCGAGTCCGACGCGCGAAAGACCGAGTTCGTCAGCTGCCTTACTCTGATTCCAACGATACCGAACGAGCGTGTCTTGGATGAGCTGTCGCTCGAGACTTTCCACGCGATCTTTGAGCGTGCGTCCTTCGACCGGGTATTCACCTGGCGTTGGAGCACGCCGCGCAGGTGCGGCCAAGATCGCGGGCGACAAGTGCTGAGTCGTGATGTACTCGCCGTCGCCCGTCAGCACCACCAAGCGGCGGATTTCGGTCTCGAGCTCGCGGATGTTGCCTTGCCAATCGTATGCCGCGAGCTTCTCGAGCACGTTGGCCGAGATCCCGAGGATCTTTCGCTTGGTGGCTTCGCCGTGTTTGGCAGCGAAGAACTCGGCCAGCGCAGCGATGTCGTCGACCCGATCGCGCAACGGTGGAATCTCGAACTCGAAGCCTTTCAACCGATAGAAGAGGTCGCGCCGGAACGTGCCGGCCGCCACCAGCGTCTTGAGCGGACGGTTCGACGCAGCGATGATCCGCACGTCCGATCGCAGCACCTGATCGGAGCCGAGCGGCTTGATCTCGCCTTCTTGCAGAAACCGGAGCAGGCTGACTTGGAACGCAGGCGAGACCTCCGAGATCTCATCCAAGAACACCGTGCCGCCGTCAGCCGCACGAAACAAGCCGAGGCGGTCTGAGATCGCACCGGTGAAGGCGCCGCGCTTGTGGCCAAAGAGCTCCGACTGCAGCAAATCGTTCGAGACTCCGCCGCAGTTCTGGGTCAGGAGTGGGCTCTCGCGGCGCGTGGAGTTGTAGTGGATCGCGCGCGCCAGCAGTTCTTTTCCGGTGCCGGTTTCGCCTTGAATGAGGATCGGAAGGTCGGTCCTTGCGGCGATCCGCGCTTGCTCGCAAACCTGCGCCATCGGTTCGCTGACGTAGACCAGCTTTTCGAAGCGCTGGCTTTGCGGCCGCATCACCGGGTAATGCGGCTCGAGCATCGAGGAGCTGTCTGCGAGCTTGAATTCGCGCGAGAGTAAGCGATGGCGCCGTGCGAGCTCGCGCGTCTCGAGGCCACGCTTCACGACCAGGCTGGCTTGTTCTGCGTCGAGTGGTTGCCGAAGAAATTGATAAACCGCCGCGCGCGCTACTGCGTCACGCGAGCGCGATGAAGCTTCGCTCAGCACGACGACTCGCAAGATGTCGGGGTGCGAAGTCCGCAGCCGTGAGAGGAATCCACAACCATCGACGTCGCGCCTGTCCTCGACGAGTGCGAGATCGACATGCGCTTTTTCGACGAGCATCATCGCTTCGTGATCGGTGCGCGCAGTGAGCACGCGGTACTCGAACCGCTCGACGAGGATTTCCAACAGCATGCGCCACGTTTCGGATCCGTCCGTCACGAGTAGGATGCTGCTGTTGCGATCCATGCAAACGGAGTATCGTTAATGCATACCTAGTTAGCAATGCTGGATTGCTCTGCTCGCGGCGAACTGAATCGACCAGTGGCGATGACTCGCGGCAGCATTTTGTAACTCACGGCGCTTGCGACGCGTTGGACGCGTTGGACCACGCCCCGAGGTCAGCAGCGAATGGGGCCTCCGCTTGCGCCGCCAACATCAGTGCGGCGGATTTGAAGCGAGCGTCGTGACTCGCGCCTGCCGCCTGCTCGAACGCCGCTCGCGCTTCACTCGTTCGGCCGAGCGCGCGCAAGCTGCCAGCCCGCAGGAGAGAATGTTGTGCGACCTCGTCGTGCTGCGGCTGAATGTTCTGCAGTTGCTCCAGTGCGCGCGCGTAGTCGCCGGTGTAGAAGGCACGGCGAGCCAACGTCCATCGTGCCGCCGTCAGCTGCGAGCCTCGAGTCGTCTTCAGCGCCGCTTCAGCGGCGCGCACGTGATCAGGGTCGAGGCCCAGCACCGCCCACAAACCCGAGTTCTTCGGGCGAAGTTGCAGCGCTGGTTGAAGCGCTCTACCCATCCCAAGCTCGGTCCATTCCGCGGGGACATCGGGCTGCAGCAGCGGCAACACTGAGATTGCAGCAACCGTCGCGCGGAACGCATCGGCGACCCTCACACGCCGGGCCGCATCCGCGTCGCGACCGAGCAGCGCGAACGCACTTCCTGGCAGGAGCGATAGACTCGTCGTGTACGACGTATCCGCGCGCACGTTCTCGTCCGGATACTGAATCGAAGGGATATCGTCGGTCACCGGCGCAACGCCGGACACCTCGTGCCGCAACTCCGCGTCGGTCTGCAGCACCGAGCCGAACACGTCGTCGATATCGCCGATGCCGGACCTCTGCAAGTTGTACGTGAGGGCGGGATCTCGAGCCGCCTCTTCAGCGCGGGCGGTGTCGATCGCGAGCGGGCTTTGCGAACCGAGCAGGATCAAGTGCTCCTTGTATCCATAGATCAGCGCGGTGTGAGGCAACTCGGCGACGAACGCTGCGATCATTGCGCGCGCTTCCGTGTTCGAGAGCTCGAACACCGGTAGCCATTGCGTGATCACGCCACCGGGGGCGAGACGACTCGCAGCCAAGCGATAGAACTCGCGCGAATACAAGTTCACGACCCCGGCATGGTTGGGCGGCGGTGGCTCGGCGGTGATCACGTCGTAGCGCGTCTCGTGAACGATCAAATGATGCCGGCCATCATCGACGAACACGCGAACTCGCGGATCGGCCAGCGGGTTACCGCCGAGCGCGCGTGCGAACTTTGGAGCCAGCGAGAGCACTTCGCGTGAGATATCGACCACGTCGAGCGCCTTGAGCGTGCCGTGCGAGAGCAACGCGCTCGCCGTGTTGCCGACGCCGTAGCAGATCAGCAACGCACGTTCGCTCTGGTGCGCGCTGAAGAGCGCGGCGTGAGCCATCATCGACATGTAGCGCCGTGCGGGCGGGCCCGTGTTACTCATCGACACCCCGGGCGTGAGCAGCTCTGCGTAGTACGGCTGTTCGTACGCGACGCGCAGCGCGGCGGCAGCAGTCGTAGTGCTGCCCTCGCGCACGGCGATCACGTGCGCACCGCTCCGAAAATGCGCGCGCAGAAGACTGTCGTCGGGGAGCCAAATCGCGACCGCGACGACGACGCCCAGCGCGGCGGATGTGGAGATGCGCGCCGGCCAGTTCTGCGCAAGTAGAACGCCGCACAGCGTCGCGACGCCGCTGAGCAGCAGCGCAATCGCGTAGTAGCTGCCTTGCTGCCCGAGCACAGGCAAGCTCACAAATGCCACGACCAGTGCGCCGAGCACACCTGCGAAGGTGTTGATCGTCAGCAGCTGTCCGGTCTTCACTCCCGCCTGACCTTCGCGCAGGAACGCCGCGGCGACGAACGGAAAGGCTGCGCCCATCGACAAGCAGGGCAGAGCTTCGAGGTAGCTCGCGTGCAAGAGAGCGTCGATCGCATCCGCCCAGAGGCTCAAGCGACGCATGTCGAGCGCTCGCGGCCACCACACGCGCTCGAGGTCACGCCACGCGTACGCGAATGCGATCGGCGCGAGCGCCGTCACTGCGGTAACACCGAGCAAGAGCGATGCAGCTCGCAGCGGCTCCGAAGCGCGGTCCGCCACCCGTCGTGTCACAACCGCGCCGAGTGCCAGCATCGCCAAGTTCAGAGCGAGCAGCACGGCGAAGCTCGTCGTCAACGCGGCCGTCCAGTGTTGCAGCGTGCGGCTCCACAGCACCTCGAGCGCCATCGCTGCAAAGCCGCTGCAAGCGGTGAGCGCGATCGCAACGGCGCGGCGCAGACTCGGTACTGACAGCTCGACTTCGCTCGGTTCCGAGGTGCTCGGGGTCGAGGTCTGCGGCAGCTTCCGAGTTGCCGCGAGAACACTCACTCCGAGTACGACAAAGACGTTGCAGCTGGCGGCGGCGAACGCAGTCAGCGTCGATCCGTAGCGTGGGATCAACACGAAGTCGGGAAGGAGCGCGCCACCGATCGCGCCGGCCGTATTGCACGCGTAGAGCAGGCCCAACGACCGGCCGGAGTGACCACGCCGAGTCAGCGCGCGTGACAGCACCGGAAGCGTCCCGCCCATCAATGTGGCAGGCACAAACATCATCGCGGCGAAGAGGAGCGCGCGAGTGACCCCCGACCCAGTGCCCGCGCGCTCAGAGAACCGCGACAGCAGATCGAGCCAGTGGCCACCACGCAGCACGAACAACGACACGCACAGGCCGCTGACTGCGATGCCGAGCTCGAGCCGTAGGTACAAGCGGAACGGTCGCTGACTGCGATCCGCCGCAGCCCCGAATAGCCAGTTGCCCGCACCGAGGCCTGCCATGAAGGTTGCGACGACCGTCGTGATCGCAGGAGTGCTGGTGCCAAAGTGCAGACCGAGCGCGCGGATCCACAGCAGCTCAAACGCGAGACCTGCGCTGCCGGAAATGGCGACCAAGAGAAAGAGCAGGATCGGTGGCTTGTGAGCGTGAATGGGGCGACGGGTCACTTGAACGAGATCACTGCACGGACTCTACAAAAACTTAGGGGCGCGCGGAGAAAACCGCGCGCCCCTTTGTGCGTTTGCAGCGCGACCCGGTCAGGCGCGGAAAAACGCTAGCAAGTCGGCGTTGATGACGTCGGCATGTGTCGTCGGCATGCCGTGCGGGAAGCCCGGATAGGACTTGAGCGTACCGTTCTTGAGCAGCTTGGACGACTTCGCACCACCAACCGCGAACGGGACGATCTGATCATCTTCACCGTGCATGACGAGCACCGGAATCTCGACCGCCTTCAAGTCTTCGGTGAAGTCGGTTTCAGAGAACGCCGCGACGCAGTCGTAGGCGGCTTTGATGCCACCCAACATGCTCTGCCGCCACCAGTTGTCTCGGACTCCCTGAGAGATCTTCGCTCCGGGGCGGTTGTAGCCGTAAAACGGAAGCGTGAGCTCTTGATAGAACTCAGCGCGCCTCTTCGCTGTGTTCTCGCGAATGCCGTCGAAAACCTCCATGGGTACGCCGTCTGGATTCTTGTCCGATTTGGCCATGAGGGGCGGCACGGCGCTGATGAGCACAGCCTTGGCCACGAGGCCTTTCCCGTAGCGAGCGACGTAGCGAATCACTTCGCCACCGCCGGTAGAGTGCCCGACGTGGATCGCATTCTTGAGCTTCAGTGACGCGACGAGCTCAGCGACGTCGGCAGAGTACGTGTTCATTTCGTTGCCGGTGGACGTCTGCGTCGAACGACCGTGTCCGCGGCGATCATGAGCGATGACGCGATAACCCTGCGCCAAAAAGAACATCATCTGGTTGTCCCAGTCGTCCGAAGTGAGAGGCCAACCATGATGGAAGAAGATGGGTTGCGCGTTTTTGGGGCCCCAATCTTTGTAGAAGATTTCGACGCCGTCTTTGAGTGTAAGGTATGCACTTTCCATGATGTTTCTCCTGTTGGGATCTCGATGATCTCCGTGACGCTTGGGGTTGCTCTTCTGTGGCTCGAACTGGGCATTCGCAATCACGCATGAAGCGTGCCCGTGCTAGCGCGCTGACATTTGCGTGCGCAAGAAACAGACAGCATCGACCATCTCCCGCTCGGGGCTATTGCCCGCCGCGACTTCGGAGCATGGTCTCGCGCAAGCGGTCGGAGGCACATGCGTACGCTATCGATGGGCATTCTGTGGACGGGCGACAACACGGAGCAAGTGATCCGTGACGCCAAGCTCGCCGACGAGGCTGGAGTCGACGCGCTATTCGTCGCCGAGACCTGGGGCTACGACGCGTTCACCCTGCTCACGCTACTCGCGCGCGAGACACGTCGAATCAAGTTGGGCACGTCGATCGTGAACATCTATTCGCGCAGTCCCGGAGCACTCGCACAACACTTCGCGACCTTGGACCAGCTGTCGGGCGGGCGCATGTTGATCGGGCTCGGCACGTCCGGGCCGAATGTCATCGAACACTTTCATGGCGCGAAGTTCGACAAGCCGTTCACGCGGATGCGCGAATACGTCGAGATCATCAACCAGCTGCTACGCGGACAAAAGCTCAACTACTCGGGCGAAGTGTTTCAACTCTCGCGCGGGTTCACTTTGCGCTTTACGCCGGTCCGCCCGCACATCCCGATCTGGATCGCTTCGATCACGCCCAAGTCAGTGAAGCAAACAGTCGCGATCGCGGATGGCTGGATGCCCATCTTCCTGCCGAAACCACACTGGGGCGAACAGCTCCGACAGTTCACCGATGCGGTTCGTGCAGCCGGACGCAAGCCTGAGGAAGTCTCGATCCGTTGCCCGTACCTCGTCAGCGTGACGGATCAACCGGAACGCGCAGTGGCTGCGCGGCGCGCCAACGCTGCATTCTACATCGCGCGCATGGGCAACTTCTACTACGAGCACTTCGTGCGCATGGGGTATCGCGAAGCGGCGGATGCGGTACGCGCAGCGTGGGAGCAAGGCGGCTCCGAAGCAGGTGCTGCAGCGCTGCCGGACGAGCTCGTGGATCAGCTCGGCTTCGCCGGAGAGCTCGAAGCGTGCTGCGATGCACTCGACTCCGCGACGGCGGCCGGCTTCTCGATGTTGTCAGTCTCAGTGGCCGAACGCGACGCAGACAAACGCGCCGCGATCTTACGTCGTCTAGTCGGCTGAACGCACAGGGGAACAGCATGGGCAAGCTCGAAGGAAAAGTGGCGATCGTAACGGGCGCGAGCCGCGGCATCGGCAAAGCGATCGCTGTGCGACTCGCGGCCGAAGGCGCGCGCATAATCTGCATGGCGCGCACGTTCGAAGAAGGTGATCACGCCACGTTCGAAGGATCTCTTCAAACGACCATCCGCGCGATCGAAGCGGCGGGCGGCAAGGCGCTCGCACTCGCCTGCGACGTCTCGGACTACGACTCGTGCGAACGCGCAGTCAACGAGGGGCGCGCTGCGTTCGGGCCGATCGACGTCCTCGTGAACAACGCAGCGCTCACGTATTTCATGCCGATCGCAGACTTCCCCGTATCGAAATGGCTCAAGTCGTTCGCGGTGAACGTTCACGGGCCGTACTACATGAGCAAGCTGGTATTGACCGACATGCTGGCCCGTAAGCAGGGCGCGATCGTCAACATCTCGAGCGCGGCCGCGATCGGGCCCGGTCGCGGTCCGTACAAAGACCCCGTGCGACGAGGCCGCGGCGGGACACTTTACGGTGCGGAAAAAGCGGCACTCGAGCGCTTCACGCAAGGCCTCGCCGCCGAGGTGTACGACCACGGCGTGTCAGTGACATGTTTGAGCCCGTCGCTCGTCGTCGCAACGCCGGGAGTGCTGCACCACAAGTTGGTGCGCGGCGCGGACGACCCCAACGTCGAGCCCGAGCAGCTGATGGCGGATGCCGCGCTACTCCTCGCGACCGAACCACTCGACACCATCACCGGCCGCGTCACGTACAGTCAGCAGATCCTGAAAGAGTTCGGCTGGATTCAAGCTGCGCGCGGCGTGGGTGTCGAGCGCAAAGGTTCTGGCTTTTCACAGATTTAGTGGGACGCGGCGTCGTGCGATCGCCGGCTCCAGCCGGAAGCCAGTATCCAGCCGCTTCTCGCTGCAGGTATGCTGGCGCCGAGGGCTCCATGAAATTGTTTGGTGAACGCAATCCGGCCCCGAATCCGCGCCGCGTTCGGATCTTCCTCGCCGAGAAGGCGATCGACCTTCCCTACGAGAACGTGTCGCTGCGAAAGCGCGCGCACAAGACGCCCGAGTTCCGGGTCAAGAATTCGCTCGGCCAAGTGCCGGTGCTCGAGCTCGACGATGGAACGACCCTCTGCGAGAGCGTATCGATCTGCCGCTATCTCGAAGAGCTTCACCCGACGCCGGCGCTCTTCGGCGAGACCGCGATCGAGCGCGCCCAAATCGACATGTGGATCCGCCGCGTCGAGTTCGTCGTGATGCAGCCGATCGCGGCAGTCTGGGTGCATGCGCATCCGCTGACGGCGGCGCTCGGCACGCAGTTCTCAGACTTTGGCGAGTCGCGGCGCGAGGTCACTGCGAGAGCCATGCGCTGGCTCGATCGCGAGCTCACGAGCCGCGACTACATCGCGGGTTCGCGCTTCAGCATGGCTGACATCGTGACGCTCACCAGTATCGACTTCGCGGGCTTCGTCGGGCTCGAGATTCCGCCCCAGTGCGAGCGGCTGCGCGATTGGCACGCACGTATCTCGCAGCGTCCTAGCGCGGCAGCGTAAGTTGGGATTCGGCGAAGACGGGGTCGTAGCTGGGGAGTGGAGCCCATGCAGCCGGCACACGCGGAGGCAGCCTACGGCTGATGCGGCGAGGTCGGTTCTTCCTCGTCGGCGTCCTCGATTTTCTGTTCGAGCTGGCGCACGTGGTCCGCTGGCAACGAGTCGCGCATTTCACTCAGCGCACGGCGGGCCTCGTTCGGGTTGAGCGCGCCACGGTCAAAATCGATGCAGATGATGCACATCCGACTATCGTACGGGCCTCGCCGCCGCCGTCGAACCCTTTTTCGCGGGTCCGTCGCCCCCTGGCCCTTTTTTTGCTCAGTCTGCGGGGCGAAAATCGCCACACCCCCGTAACCGCTACGCTGGCTCGCGCTCGATGAGGTCGAACACCGCGACTTCGGGTGCCGCGTAGCTTCGGATCGGTAGCTCTGTCGTGCCTACTCCGCGCGAAACGTGGAGGTAGAGGGAACTGCCTGCGCCCGAGATCTCATGAAATCCATGTGGGTACTTCTTGCCGACGGCACCGGGGATCAGCACGGGCCCCCACGCCGTCGCGATCTGCCCGCCATGCGTGTGTCCACACACGAACAACGCCGGCGGAGAATTCGGAAGCTCGGCGAGTGCGCGCTCCGCGAACGGTAAGCCATCGGGTGAATGACACAACATCACGAGTGTTTCGGCGCCGTCGATGCCGCGCAGGGCGGCAGGTGCGTCGATCGAACCGGTCCACGGTTCGTCGAATCCGACAATCGCAACTCCAGCGTGAGGCGCAGCCAGCGACGCACTCTGATTGTTCAATAACTCTACACCAGCACGGCTGAGCGAGCGTTCGAGCAAGTCGTGGCGAGTCCACAGGTCGTGATTGCCGAGCACCGCAAATTTGCGGCGCGCAGGGATTTTTTCCACCAACGCGGCGAGCCGCTCTGCTTTGACCGAAGTGGCGTCGAGAAATACGTAGTCGCCGCCGAGCAAGAGTACGTCGAGGTCTGCTGCGGCCAACTCTGTCACGGCTGCGTCGATCAAGTCGTTCGGCGTCGTCGGACCGATGTGGATGTCCGAGATGAAGCCGATCCGAATCGCTGCCGCTGAAGGCGGCAGAATCGGAACCCGATGTCGAACCACCGTAACTTCACAAGCACGCGGGTACAGCGCCCACAAACGCGCCGGCCAATCTCCGCGATACAGCGTGCGCAGAACCGACTCGGCGAACGCCCGAACTGAGCCGTAGTGACTCCCGCGACCTTCCACTCGGGCAGTGTGACCGACCGAGCAGGAAATGCCGATCTCGACGAAATCTCGCGGGCTCGCGGTTCCTGGGTTGCGCGCTGGAATGGCTGAGTACATACTCATTCATCATGGCGCGTCCCAAGAGCGATGACCGCCGCGCTTCGTTGCTCGAGGCTGCGACCGCAGTCTTTGCCGAGAACGGAATCTCGGCGCCGACTTCGCTGATCTCGAAGACTGCCAAGGTCTCTGAGGGCTCGCTGTTCACCTACTTCAAGACGAAGGAAGAGCTGATCAACGCCCTGTATCGCGAGCTCCGCCTCGACCTCGCCGGGGCGGTGACGCGCGACTTTCCGCGCAAAGCCAGCGTGCGGGATCGGCTCGAACACGTCTTCTCCCGCTACGTAGCGTGGGGTGTGGAAAATCCGGTCGCGCGGAAGGCGCTCAAACACGTTTCGATGTCGAACGTCATCACTTCCGAGGTGCGCGCCGAAAGTGGGGTGCTCTTTGCGGAAGTCGAACGGCTGCAGACCGACGCTGTCTCTCAGCGCAAGCTCCAGCAGCTGCCCGCTGCGATGGCATCACAAGCGCTCAAAGCGCTGGCCGAGATGACGATGGATCTCGTTGCGCGGCAGCCCGATCAGGCCGGCGAGCTCACGGCAGCCGGCTTTCAGATGTTGTGGGGCGCGCTGACCAGCAAACCCTAGAGTCTTGGCGATTTGATGAGTGAGTACGCACTCAATAGGAGCATGAAAAATGAGCACAGTGTTGGTGACCGGCGGCTCGGGCTATCTGGGCAGCCACATCATCGTGCAGTTGCTGAACGCAGGGCACGTGGTGCGGACGACGGTTCGCTCACGCAAGCGCGAACCGGAGGTCCGCGAGATGTTGAAGACAGCCGGTGTCGATCCCGGTGAGCGCTTGACGTTCTTCGCCGCCGACCTCATGCGCGACGAAGGCTGGGCCGAGGCCGCTATTGGCTGCGACTACGTGATGCATGTGGCTTCACCGATGCCGGCGGCAGCGCCGAAGAACGAGGACGAGCTGATCATTCCAGCCCGCGACGGAGTGCTGCGCGTGCTGAAAGCCGCGCGCGACGCAAACGTGAAGCGAGTCGTACTCACCTCGACCTGTGGCGCGATCTACTATGGTCATCCGCCGCAGACAGCAGCGTTCGACGAAACGAGCTGGACTGACATCCACGGTGGCGAGATGAGCTCGTACGTGAAATCGAAGGCACTTGCGGAACGGGCCGCGTGGGACTTCATGGCAGCTCAGGGCGGCGCGCTCGAGTTGACCGTCGTAAACCCGTCCGGCATTTTCGGCCCTGTACTCGGCTCCGACTTTGCCGCTTCGATCGACCTCGTGACGCGCTTGTTGAAAGGCATGCCTGGCTGCCCGCAGCTCTACTTCGGCATTGTCGACGTGCGTGACGTAGCGGATTTGCACTTGCGTGCGATGACCAGTCCGGCGGCAAAGGGCGAGCGCTTCATTGCGGTCGCCGGCGATGCCGTCTCGATGTTGGACATGGCCAAGATCCTGAAGGCCCGCATGGGTGATGCCGCGAAGAAAGTGCCCACGCGGGCGTTGCCCGATTGGTTCGTGCGTTTCATGAGCCTGTTCAGTCCGTCGCTGAAGACGCTAGTGCCGCTGCTGGGAAACATTCGGAATGCGACGAGTGAAAAGGCACAGCGAGTACTCGGTTGGAAGCCGCGTTCGCGCGAGGAGACGATCGTAGCAACGGCCGAGAGCTTGTTCAGGCTGGGCATCGTTCGCTGACCAGCGCAACCGACGAACTACGGGCAGTGAAGCGTAGTTACGAGACAAACATCCTGTTCGCACAGACCGCCGTAACACTCGGCCGACGATGAACACTGACCTCCGGCCTGCTTCAGCGCCTGACAAACCGGAGGTTCACCGAGACATCGGGATCCCGAGGCACAACGCGTCTGAGGGCATGGTTGACCGATCTGAGGTCGTGCTGAGCAAATCCCGTCGGACCCCGGCGGCACCCGGTCTGTGCTGTTGGTGTCGGCATCTTTGCAATACTGGTCGGCGGGACACTGATTCGGTTCCGCGGCTCGACACTTTTCATTCGTTTTGACGCGCGGCACGCAAAGCCCAGCCGACGTCGTGCTGCTCGTACTCCGACAAACCAGGCCGTACTCACACAGCTTGTCGAGAGCGTCACAAGGCTCGTTTAGCTTTCCGACATACAGAGTCTGAACACTCCGACAAGCCAACGAGGAACCGCGGCCTTGACAGACAAGGCCTGGAGGACAGCTTGCTGTATTCATACGCTCCGAGCAGTCGTCGCCTTCGACTAGCGGCGTGCCACATTGGCCACCATCACAGACGAGGCCCGAAGCGCACTGCGAGCTCGATCGACACGGCAACCCACTGGGCTGAAGCGCCGCGCATTGCCCCGGACAAGTCTCCTGCATGCCTTTGTCGCAGAAAGCATCCCCCGCGCAATCTTGGTCAATCGTGCAGCTACCGTCGACAGCCGCACGGCCTTCAACGGCGCGCTCACAACTGGGTGGTAGCGGCCGATTGGCGACGTCGCAGCTAAGAGCGGCAATGTCACGTTCACAGTCAGCCAGCGCTTCTGGACGAAATGTGACGCGACCCTTTTCAACCGACTCTGCGAGCCAGTGCAAGTGACGATCCGCCAGCTGTTTCGTGACGAAGTCGGTACAGTCGTTGCCCTCGTAAGCATCGACTAAGAGCTGAGGTCCCATACATGTCTCGAGCGCTTTGCAGCGACCGCGCGCGATGACCTTGGCCACGTCGGCTGGCGTCAGAGTAGAAGGCTCCATCGCAGCGTCGGGCCCGCCATTTGGTCCAGTGCTCGCATCGGGCTTCGAAGTGGCAGCGTCCGAAGCAGAGCCGGCGTCGTCCGCGTCCGAAGCCCCACCATCGTCGGTGTCATCGCCGCTGTCTCTGTGTACGTTGGCGTCAAAATCGAAGCTCGCGTCGAAGTCGCCTTCTTCGATTGTGCACGCTGTCGCGGCAATAACGATGACCAGCAGCGGTGCAGCGGTTCTCAAAAGACGCTTGTCAGACACGTATCGGTCTCCTTAACTCTTCGAGTCTACCCGGACGAAATAGCGCACCGGATACTCATTCTAGCCGCGTCGAGTTACTAACCAAGCCTCGAGGCGCACAGCGGCTCGCGCCGGCCAAATGCGTGGCGGGTGGGATACTGTGCGCTGGAGCCGCTGTATCACTCTCGCCTGAATCGAGCGCCAGGCGACGTCGAGCAGGCGCTGGCGGCTGCTCTGAGCACCGCGGTGATACCTCTTGCGGTACCCGGCGATCGTGAAGGCTGCTGGGCAGCGCTACGAGCGACAGTGGGAGTGCGGCGGCAGCTCGTGGCGAACGAACCTAGTGAACGTCAAGAGGCCGAAAGCGCTCGCCGGTCCTTCGCTTGCCTCAAACTCGCTGCCTTCCGCAGAGGCAACAAACCGTTGCCCAGCGCCAGCATGCCGCCGATCTGATTGAACACCATCGAGTGCATCACGCCGAAGCCTGCAAAGAACGCTCCCGCGATGCAGATCAGGTTCGGCACCAAAATCAAACCCCAACTCGTGTTGATGTTGCGATGCAAGTCGCGCGACACGTCGTGCAGCTGGAGCAGCTTGATCAAGCTGTCCTCCATGAACACGACTTGCGCCGTATCCGTCGCCACACTGGACGCACCCCGCAGCGAGATCGAAACGTTCGCCTTCTTCAACGCGATCGAGTCGTTCACACCGTCGCCGATGAAGCAGACCGTACGCCCTTCCTTCTGCAACAACTCGACGTACTTCGCTTTGTCCTGCGGCAACACCTCGGCAAAGTGACGATCCATTCCGAGCCGCTCCGCAAGCTTTCGCGTCGGCTGCTCGTGGTCGCCCGAAATGATCGCCAAGTGCTTCGCACCACGCGCCCGCAAGCCTGCAATCACAGCCGCCGCCTCGGGACGCTCCGCCGCACGCAACTCGAGCGCTCCACCGAGCTCGGAATCGACGCCAACCATGACGAGCGAGTTGCCGTCGTCGTGCGCTTCGTCCAGCTCGCGGATCACATCCAGCGGTAGCTCGATGCCCTCATGCTTCATGAAGCGCGCGCTACCGACCCGGACCGTGTGACCGTCGACGCCCACGGTGATCCCGTAGCCGACGCTGTACTTGGAGTCGTCGATCTTCGGCAACGCGAGCCCTGACGTCCGGAACTTATCGAGGATCGCCTTTGCGATCGGATGACTGAACTTGTTCTCCGCAGCCGCAGCCCACTGCAGGATCTGACTCTCCGAATAACCGGCATACGTCAACACGCGGCCGACCTCGGGGCGTTCACGCGTCAACGTGCCCGTCTTGTCGAACAGAAAGGTATCGACGTTCTTCAACAGCTCGAGCGCACGACCATCTTTTACTAGAATGCCGTGCTCGGCGCTGAGTGTCAGAGAGCTGAGCATCGCAATCGGCGCCGCCATTCGAATGCCCGTGCCGAGGTCGCAGTTCACGATCGCCGTTGCCCCGTTGACCCCGCGCGCGACCAAGCCGAGCGCGCCGAGCGCAAGCGTCGGCACCACCGCTCGATCGGCGAGCTCTTCACCCTTGGACTGCGAGCGCAGCTTGTAGCCCGCAGTGTCGTTCAAAATGCGCGCGAGCTTCGCCGACGTAGTCTCCTCACCGGCGCTCGTCACCGCGATGCGCACCTTGCCTGCGATCAACGTCGTCGACGCCAGAACGCTATCGCCCTTGATCTTCTCGACCGGCGCGGACTCACCGGTCAACGTGTGCTGGTCGACCATCGCCATGCCGTCGACGACCTCACCATCGACCGGAACCGTCTCGCCCGTGTGGACGACGATGATGTCGTTGACCTTGAGGCGCTCGAGCGGTGTCTCGACCTCGGTGCCATCGACTTCCAGCCAGACGAAGCGCGGCTGTTTGCCGAAGACGTTGAGCAGCATCTTCTTGCTGTTGTCCTCGGTTCGCTGCACGAGCTTGCGCGCGACACCGAGCGTGAAGCCCAGGACCGTTCCAGCGAGTACCTTGTTCGTCGCAAGGCACGTCAAAACGACGATCGCATCCAACACATCTACGCCGAGTCGCTTTTCCTCGACGACGACGCGATACGCGCTCTTGAAGCTCGGAATCACCGAATACAGGAACACGGCAGAACTCAGCGGCGCGAGCACGGGAATGAACTGGCTCGTGACTGCGAGTGCAACCGAGGCCGTGCAGATCGGCAGGTCCAGCTCGACCGGCGAGATCGGATACTCGTGTGCCTTCGAGAGCGCCGCATCGAGAATCTCGATGATCTGGTGCTTCTGAATCTGTTTGGGATCGTATTGGATCAGCACCGTCGCGGTGAGCTCGTCCGTCGAGTACCGATCGACGCCGAACGTATTCATGAACTCCCGCTCGATCGCCTGGCAGAGCTCGCGCCGGCGATACAGCTGCGCACTGTGCAAGCGGAGACGACCGGGAAGCTCATGCCGGATGGTCCATGCCGAGAGCCTTCGCCCGTAGCGCTGCAGCCGCACGGACTTCGACGGCGAGTAGGAAAAGTCTTTCGGAAAGACGAGCGCCTCGCCCGCGCTCTGATGCGGAGGCGCCGAAGAAAGCAATCGAACGAGCTCGGCAACTCGGCGATCGCCCGGCCGCAGCGCTGCGTCCAAAACGATTTCGGCCGTACGCGCCTCCGCGTCGATTGCGACCTGCACGACACCCGACGCGCGAAACGCGCGTGTGAAAAACGCACGCGCGAATGGGCCGTGACTATCTCGGAAGAGCGCCGCGCTCGAGAACTGAATCGTATTCGCCGCAGGAAAAGCGACCGTCAGGTCCGTCCTCGGTGCAGTTCGACGCTTCGGCGATGGCGGCGAGCGATCTGCGATGCCCTTTGCAGCCGCTCCACGGTAGGCGACCGAATGTTTGGGGGAGCGAGAAGTGCGCGGGCTGGACGGTTCTGAAATCGACATGAGGCTCGAACGCTCACTTGTGAGTGGAGGAGATCTGCTTGGCCGTAACGGCGCGAGGGACGCTCGGCGTCGAAGGTGCGGCCTTCGCACGCTTCCGCTGGCGATATCTTCGCTCCGCGTTCAAGTCTTCTAAGCGTTCGGTTCCGTGGAGGAACGAGCTCGCCGCACGCGCGTAGACATTGCTGATCGCGGAACTACTTCGTTCGCCGAGCGACTTCAGCTCGGCGACCAATTCGGAGAACGCGCCTTTTTCGAACACCAGGGCCGGGGGCTTTTTCGATTTGCGAGCTCGCACGAAGCCTCCTCAGTCAGGCTTGCGAGACTCGACGGGCGACTCTTCTTCGAGGTCGTCCTCATCGAGATGGTCCAGTGCTGCGGCTTGCCGGTTCGCCGCATCGAACGCTGCCTCAGCGCCGTCTTCGAAGCCACGCCGGATCACATTTGTCACCGGCAACAGCTCTTTCAAGAAGACGCCGCTAAACACCAGACTGTAGGAGAGGCCGTACGCGGCGTAATACGCGCCGGTCGTAACGCCCGTCTGCACTTTGGCTGCTGCGGCCTTTGCGTCAGCGGTCGCCTCGGAGCGCGCGTCGCCGATGGATTCCGCCGCCGCTTCCAATGCTTCTCCCAGCTCTGAGAGCGGATTCGATTCGGATGTTTGGGATACACTCGTGTTCAATGTCATTGTCAGATCACCTTTAAATCAGAAGGTCTTGGCAGGTGGTTACCTATGAGGTGCGAACTGGCTCGCTAACCCGCGCAAACTGGTGGTCCACGTCGTCGATCGCTCTCTGCATCTGCGCGATCATGCCGGGACGCCGTGTGCGCTGGAGCACCAGCCAGATTAGGCCGATCGCCATATACACACCGAAGATCGACACCATGATCATGCCGGCCGCGTCCGGCGTCGGAAGCAGCGTGCTTCCCGGAATGCCGATCACTCCGATCAATGGCAGCGCCATGAACGCGATGCCCCCGACTGAGTACGCGACCGCCTTCCGCGTGAGCTTGCCAATCGACGCTAGGTAGGCGGGCGCCGCGAGCGAGATCAAGATGTAGACGACGATGAAGCCGAAGCTGCAGAGCGTACCAAAGTACCCCTGGCACTCGAACGCGCTGATTCCATAAGCGTAGAGGGCCGCTGGCACGCTGAATGTAATGAGCGCGGATAGTCCGACCGCAACGTGCGGAGTCCGGTTTTCGACGTGGGCCTGGCCGAGCGACTCCGCGATCAGGCCATGGTTGGCCATCGAAAATAGGATCCGCGCCGTCGAGTTGATCGACGCGAGCGTGCACGAAAGGAAACTGAGCAGGATGCCGATGTTGATGACCGTGCCCAGCCCGCCCCAACCGATCGAGTTAGCCAGTGTATTCAGGGGCGCTTCGGTGTCGGCGAGCGACTGCCCGCTTCCTTCGAAGCCGAGAACCACGACGTACGACATCGCGGTGAAAAAGACTCCGGCGAGCACCACGCTCTGCAGGACCGAGCGGGGAATGGTCTTGAGTGGGTTCTTCGCCTCGGCTCCGAGCGCGGTCGAGCTTTCGAAACCCGAGAAGCCGAACACTACGAGCACCACACCGACGAGCGCTCCGCTCGGCGTTGCACCTTCGAGCGTGAGTTGCGCCGTATCCACCGCAAAGCCCTTGCTCGACCAGATCAGTGCACCGAGCACCATCACCGAGAGCAAGGACAACCCCTCGAACATCAGCATCGTCTTTGCAGACAGCTGAATATCTCGAAACGCGATATAGAAGGTCCCGAGAACGCCGACTGCAAACAGCGCAACGACCGGAACCTGCACTCCGACCAACTGCTGCAGGAGCACGTTCGCGACGAGAGCGAACCCGCAGAGCGTCGACATGCCCGTCAGCATGTAGCCGAACAGAAGCGACCATCCACCGAGCACACCGGCAGTCGGACCGAGTCCCTGCACGATGTAGCTGTAGAGCGAGCCAGGCGACGCGGAACGGCGTGCGAACTGGTTGATGTTCAGGCTGACGAGCACCAGCCCAAAAACTCCGATGAGAAAGCTGAGCCACGTGGCGTTGCCCGCCTTCGCGAAGATGAGCCCCAACACCGCAGCAGGCACAGTCGACGGCGCGATCACCGATACGGACTGAGCGAGAATCTCGGAATACGATAGACACGACCGACGCAGCTTCTGAGAAACGGGCGCAGCGAGGTCCACGAGGTCTGCAGGACGTAGAGAGTGCTGCTTCGTCATCGGCTGTTCGGCCCGTTCGATCGTGTTCGAGAAAAGATCGCGACTCCGCCAGCCCAGCGTGGCTGGACGCGGCTTCGGCGCGGCTGCTTGACAAAAGCTGAGCTCGGCGGCCACTCTGCCCGTGTCTTCATTCACAGACAGACACAACAGCACTTACACGTACGCAGAAGAGCCCCGATTGTCAACGGCCTGACACCTACGTGTACCAAAGCGATGTTTCGGTGTGGTGAAGAAACCGCATAGAATTGATCTGTGATCGCTTTAGCGCCGAACATAGATCCAGTGACTCAACTCGACTCAAGTGTCGAGCTCAACAAAGGCTTCGCTTCGTGAACATCACGCTCAACGCGACCGCCGCAACGCAAACGGCTCATGACATCTCACGGAGTGTGTTCGTTTCCGAGAACATCGCACGGAACGGAAGCATTCCCGAGGACATCTCACGGATAAGCTCTGTTCGCGAATCCGAGGACATGGCACGGAATAATTCATCGTGCGCAAGTCAGGAGATGTCACGGCTACGCATGTCTGAGATTTTGCGCAGCATCCTCACGAAAAATCCCGGTGTGAAGAGTTTCAGTGTGAAGCGCATCCTCAAGTCGATCGGCCATGATCGTTTCGAAGCTTCACTGATGATGTTCTCGCTCCCCGCGATCGTGCCCGTTCGAGGCCCGAAGGGATTTGTAACCGTGCCAACAGGCACGATTGCGACTCAGCTGATCTCCGGCCAAAAGCAGATCAAGCTCCCCCGCTTCATCTTGCGGAAGTGCGTGTCGCGCCGATCACTGGCGGTCGCGATCCACGCCGTGCTGCCGATCCTCGAAGCCGCGGAGCGAGTCGTGCGACCGAGGTGGAGTTGGGTCAATCACGCGTATTCGCGGCGCGTGCTCGGCCTGTTCGTATTTCTACTGGCGATCGGCATCGCCTACCCGCTCATGGGCTTCAATGCGCTGCACGCGACTTCGATCTTCGTGATCGCGCTCGGCATGGCCGAACAGGACGGGCTCGCTGTCATGGTCGGCGTCGCCGCCGGCGTGGTGTCGCTTGCGTTGCTCGCGACATCCGGGGTGTCGGTACGTGCGCTACGCGCTAGAGCCGGCAAGTTCTTTCGGAAGATTGGCCGCAAGCTCGGCCTCGCCGCGGTCGCCCGTGGTTTGGAAACTCGGGGTTACACGCGGCTTGCGAACCTGCTGACCTTCGAGTGGTCGGAGCTTCTCCTGATGTGGGATCCGGAAAAGCCCGCCGTCGACGGCACTCAGCCGCCGCCGCCGCGACCTGCAGCTCGAGCGTCGCGCGCCGCACTGGCCGACCCGGTCAGGCGAGCACGGCGTTCTTCAGCAGCACGCGCTTCTCTTCGGCGGCGGACGCCAGCTTGTCCAGACCCCTCGCGTGCCGCGCGTAGATCAAGCCCGTGCTGACGTTCGAGAGCAGTCCTGCGTGAAGGCTGCTGAACCGAGTTGCGAACGCGCCTGTGACACTCAAGAGATTCACCGCGTAGACGGTTCGGTAGTCTTGTGCGAGCCGCGTGGCGTGCGCGCGACCGACCTCGAAGACGTCGTCCAGCGCGTCCAACCCGCGCTGCGGCAATAAAATATCGGCAGCGTCTTCGCGAGAGCTCGATAGCGGCGCGACCGAGATGCTCACCGTGCTCGCCGCGACGGTCTCACGCACATCCGGATCCGCCCCATTGCCGATCCACACGCTGTTGCGGCCGAGTCCGCGAACGAAATCCAACTTCGCCGAACGAGTTAGACCGCCGTGAGAGAGCTCGATCCCGAGCGTTCGCGCGAGGGCCTGCGTTTCCGCGTTTCCAGCGTGCGAGAGATAGACGATCTGCGCGTCTTTACTGATGTGCGACTTGAGTGCAGCGACGGCCTGCGTGCCGACGACCTCGCCAGTGCGTGCGAACGATACTACGCCAATCACTTCACCATCGCGGACCACGTACAGCGGCCGCAGTGCCGGGTCAGCCACGCCGTTCGTCTGAACGCTGCGCACGGCTGCAGGCGCGGGCGCCGCGAACGACCGGGGTGGCGCTGAAACGACACGCTGCGGAGCATCCGCCTTCGACGTTCCCAAATGCCGCGCTGGCACCGTCTGAAAGCGCTGCGGAATCTCGATCTTCGACTTGGCTAGATACTGCGCGGTCGCAACCTCGATCTCGCTACCGAGCGTGTCTTGATAGCGCGTCACACCGGCGTAGCGAAAGACGGACTCCGCGTTTGGCTGAACGGTCTTCACGTTCGCGGCGAAACTCGCAAGCGCCCGACTCTGCTCCTGGGCCGACTCTCGATGCGCAGCTACCGCATAACCCACGACGAGATCTGCCGAGACACCGTCCACAGTTTGAACCGTCGCGACTTCGACGCGCCGCCGATCGAGGCCCGCAGTGTCGTCGAGGATGTAAATCTCAGCGGAAGCCAAACGGTCGAGCGACGCCGGGTTCTTGAACACCACGCCACGCTGCAGTGCGTCCGCAACACCGTGGAGCGCCGACAGCTGGGCGCTCAGGCGCGGCGCCGTCGCGTAGTCAGGTCGGATGAACACTTGTGAAGGGCGCAAGGTTCGGGTCAACAACAGACTGAGCGCAGCTAGCCCGAGCGCGGGCTTCGCATTGCGATTCGCGATCCGCTCCGCCTCGAGCGACGACGGCATTCCCGCGATCGCACCGTGGGGAAGCAGCGAGTCGATGTAGCTCGCCGTGGTTTGCGCTCCGGTCCGCTCGACACGAATCGTCAGGCTGCCATGGCGAATGAACGCCCCCGCGGCAACTGCGTCGCCCTGCGATTTGTCCTCGATTTGAAGCTCGCCGGACGCGGCCGCATCGACGAGTGCGGCGTAGCCATCCTCCACGACTCCGTCGACCGGGATGATCTCACCGCGCTGAACGAGGATGAGATCACCTTTGCGGAGCTCGTCGACGTACACCTCGACGTCAGTACCATCGGCTTGCGGTATCCGTGCCCAGAGCGGGCGGCGACGCTGCCCCGCAAACAGGCGGCGCTGACTGCGGACAATCGTCTCGCGCGCGAGATGCGGCCAGAGCTGCATCATCGATGCGATCACGGCCGAGGCAAACGGCATCCCGCTGATCAGCATGAAGCCGAGGCCAGCTGAATACATGGCGGACAAACCGACTTCACCGCGCGCCAGCTGCTTCGCTGCGTTGATGACGTTGGGTGCGCTGTAGATCGCGACACCTGCGACCGCGAGCGGCTTCAGCGCCGGTACGACGTACTGTCCTGTAAAAGCCAAGCCAGTCAGCCCGATCGCGGCGACTAAACGTTTACGCGACGGCGGGCCGTCCAAACCTTCTAGAAGGCGCGGCCAGGCTTTCTCCAGCTCTCGTGCAAGGTGCTCGGCCGAGAGCGCAGTGTTGTCGAAGCGAATCGAAACGCCGGCCGTGAGTGCACTCGCGCGAAAATCTTCGATTCCAAAGATTGCTGCGAGCTCCTCTTCCAGCCGGTACACGACGTCGCGACGATTGCGCAGCAGCGGGTGTGAGAGCCGCAGTGTGTTTTCGCTCTGATGGCGCACGCGCCACGTCGAAAGCGAATCTCCGATGCGACTCACACGAACCGGTGTCACGCCGGGCGCATCGAGATAGACCAGCCGTGCGTCGATCCGGCGCGCGGGACGCTTGGCGCTCGAGAGTGCGTCGTCCTCGGAGGTGAGCGCTCGACTCAGCTTCTTCCAGATCTGGCCGGGGTTTGGCACCGCGCCGTAGCGAATGCGGCCGAACGCAGTTGCGCGCCGTAACTCGACGCCTTGGACTTCGTCGACGGAAAACGCGCGCGACAAGAAGTCGCGCAATCGAGCCGCTTGCGGATCTCCGAAAATCTCGGAGCTCCAAATCGAAACGCCGTCAGCGCTCGGAGTTACTCGCAAAGCCGAAGTCTTAGTCATCGCATTCGACCTGTTGGAAATGATGCTGAGAAGACGCAATCAGATTACGTCGTCGACACAAACTCCCCCGACTCCTAGTGGGTCCTCCCACGATGAGTCAAGCGGCATCGCGGTTTCGTGGACACTCGTCCGCAATAATCGACGACAGCCAGGACGCCTCACGCGCCCTGAGTCAACAGTCGGGCAAATCGGCGCCGGAACTCGCGCGATGCCTTCGCGTCGATGGCATCGCCCGACGCTGCGCGCACCAAGTCGCCGAACAATGCCTCACCGAGTAACGCGAATGCGGCCAGGTGACACATGAACTTGCTGTCCGCGAGCTCGATCGAGCGCCCGGACCGGGACTTCTTGCGCTGCGCGTGCACAAGCTCGATCAGCGCTTGGAGCGGGCGCGCGGCCTGCGTGTCGACGATGACTTGCGGCGCTCCCTCGGACAGCACGAGCCAGCCGAGCGTTCGCGCACGACCTTCCGCCCCGTAATATTCCGCGACCATGTCGAGCACCGCATTGGGCGCGTGCGCGCTGCGACCGGTGATGACATCGGCCAGACGCTGATTGATGCGTTTGATCGCGTGCGCGAGCACCGCGCTGACCAGCTCTTCGCGACTTCCGAAGTGATGCAAAATTGCAGGGTGCGAGATGCCCAACTCGGCTGCGAGGTCGGTGAGCCGCAAGCGCTCCGGCCCGACTTCGGCGAGCTTGCGCTCCGCCGCTTCGAGAATCCGAGCACGCGCTTCGTCGGCGGGAAGTCTGCGGGGTGGGGGCTTCGGCTTTGGAGATTTGCGAGGCGGCATGACGTTGGCTTGACTCGGTCTGGCTCGTTACTTACAACATAGTAAGTAGCGAAGTGCGGGCGGAATCGCCTCACTGGACCGGAGGCCAGCATATGGAAGCTCGTGAAGGCACGCCATCGTTGCAGACCGTGTTTGCGGACGCGCGCAGCGTTCGCGAGCGCACGTGTGGCCGCTTGAGCGATCGCGGGCTCGATCCCGGTCGCGTGCTGGACACTCCCGAAACCGGTGACGCGATCGACCTCGCGACCTTCTACGACATCATCGGTACGACCGCGGCGAGTGAAAAGGCCGGGCAGAGCCCGACGTACGCATTGGCGCGGCTCGCTCTGCGCGCCGGTTTGCCCTCGGAGATCGCCGAGACGTTGTTCCTCGCCTACAACCAGCAATCGGCGGAAGAGGCCGGCCACGGCGACAAAGTGTTCGCGAACGCCTACTTCGCGATGGGCGGTGCCGCTCCGAGCGGCGACCAAAGCGCGGTCGGTAATGGTAGCGATGTCGCGAGCATGCTCGCGCCGAGCGAAGACCCGCGGGATAACAAGCGCCGGCTCGGGACGGTCGCGGGCTTGATCGGTGGGATCGAAACGTTCGCGCTACAGCAAGCGTTTCCTCAGATCACCGCGTTGTGCGAGCGTTGGGACCACCCGATCGGCCGAGACCTCGTGCGGCAGATTCGAGATGTGGTGCGGCCCGAAGAATCGCGCCACGTGTTGATCTGGCGGTACGTGTTCCATCAGCTGATTGCGCCGAAGGGCAGCAAGGTCATCGAGGCGTACTTTCAAGCGACCAACGCCGGGCGCAACCAACTCGGGGCGCCTGCGATCGATCGCGAGACGTTGGAACGGATGTTGGGTACGAGTGCACCGACGACACGCCAGCTCCTCGGCAAAGATCGCCTGCTCCACGGTTGAGCGCAGTCGGTCTCAGTTCGCGGTAAATCTTCCGCTCGTATTTCGCGCCGCCTCTCATAAATCCCGTGGACGCCGGGCATGGCGAGGATGGCATCTCGTTCGCTCCATCAGGTCGCGCGGCATTCGAACTGCGGTTGGGTCGTCGGAAAACCGAACCGTAGTGCTAGTTGCATGCTGCCGACGCTGATGTGGAGTCAGCTGGTCCCGTTGCTCCAACGCCAGACGCTGGAGCTCCACAGCCGAGCGGCGAGATGCCAGCTTTTACCCGGCGGGAACAGACAGCCGTGGATGTGATCGGCACGCGAGGACCACACGAGCCGGCTCCCCGGCTGCAACCACGGCTTCGCGAGTTCATCGAAGAGCAGAGATCGTTCGTGTGTCGAAACCTGCGCTCTCTCGGCGTGGGCGAAGCCGATCTCGACGACACGCTCCAGGAGGTCTTTTTAGTCGTGTCCCAACGGCGTAGAGATTATGAAAATCGGCGCCGTGCGCGCGCGTGGCTGTATTCGGTCTGTGCGCGCGTGGCCCATGCGCAGCGCCATCTGCTCGGCTACGCGCGTGCAACCGATGCGGAGCCGGTCGCCGAAGCGGCGATAGCCCCGACGCAACTCGCGTACGTCGAAGACCGCGAGGCCTTGAACTTGGTCCACCAGCTCCTAGGACAGATCCCAGCGCAAGAGCGCGAGGTGTTCTTGCTCTACGAGCTGGAAGACCTGCCGATGTCCAAGATCGCGCAGACGTTGAACTGTCCGCTCCAAACTGCGTACTCGCGCCTGTACAAGGCTCGCGCGCGCATCCTGACCAAGGTCGAGCGCCTCGCCTTGAAGTGATCGTGATCAGGCCGCGTGCCTGCAGCCATCCGCGGCTAGCGAATCGTCATGGCGCGGCCGCAAAGCCTGGCAACCGCCATGCTCGCTATGCATCCAGCTGAGTTCATCGGCGCGATGATCATAAAAAGCCCTGGGCGCGGACATTGCTCGAGTGCACATCGATCGACGGTTCGGCTTTCAGCTCGCTCGCGCGGCCCTGTACGCCGCGGCGCTAACCTCGAGCGGA
>Ga0193753_10000846_pt1 | contig 28446 bp, 18 predicted proteins | sample H1c2metaG_FD_144925 | JGI IMG/M metagenome (GOLD analysis project Ga0193753, IMG submission 144925) | Soil microbial communities from a riparian zone of the East river system, Colorado, United States - H1c2 | ecosystem: Environmental > Terrestrial > Soil > Riparian zone | place: USA: East...
GGCCGGTTCGAATCCTTCTCGGGACCGGAGGAGAAGACAGCAAAGGAATCTACATTGCCGATTGGAATGCGACGACAGGCGAAATTGGAAGCTTCACTCTTGCGGCTGAGGTAAGCAGCCCGTCCTATCTTGCCATCTACCCACAAGGGGTCGAACGACTGGTCTACGCTGTGAGCGAAGCTGGACAGACAGATTCCAAGCTGACGGCTTCCCGAATTGCATCGGGCCAGAAGGAGTTGGCCGAGATCAACGATGTTCCTTCCAATGACGGTGGCCCGACGCATCTTGCTGTGGCTCGCGATGGACGTGCGGTTGTGTGTGCCAACTACGTTGGAGGCAGCGTTAGTTCCTACCATGTTCGCCCGGACGGTGGACTATCCGACTGTGTCTTACACTTCCAGTTCACGGGAAGCGGGCCATACGAAGGAAGACAGAAAGGGCCTCATACCCATTCAGCCAATCCCACTTCGGATGAAAAATGGGTGCTGGTAAACGATCTCGGTATCGATCGAATCTTCATCTATTGCCTGAACCCAACCACTTCAACGATGCCCCCTTCCTATACGTTTTTTTGGTCTGCCAAGCCCGGCTCCAGCCCTCGGTATGTGGTGTTTCACCCGAATGGCAAATGGGTCTACAGCGTCAATGAGTTCACTTCCGCTGTAGATATTCTCAAGTGGAATTCCAAGGCGGGAACTCTGACACAGGTGGGTTCCGTCTCGACCTTGAAAGAAGGCTTTCCGGAAAACACAGCGTTCGCAGGTGAGATCTTTTGTTCTCAAAATGGACGACAGGTCTACGTCGGAAATCGCGTGGCAGACGATACTATCGCGGTCTTTGATGTGGACAAAAAAACTGGATTACTGAAGGTTGTTCAGCTTGCTGAGAGCAGCGGAAAAAATCCGCGTCATATCGCGAACGATCCGTCAGCGAGATGGATCATTATCTCAGATGTCGGTACGGGAGACATGCTTGTGTTGGAGCGCGACACTAAGACTGGGCGTCTCTCTGAGACGAGACATCGTTATAAGCTCCCGTCTGTCGAATTCGCGGGATTCATCTAGATCCGGTTCAAAAGAATGCCCCAAAGGATTGGAGAAGCCCAGAACCTATGTCAACCACTATCACACGCCGGGATCCTCGGTTTGAACTTGCCCGCCGCACGCACAACGGCCGCTTCCCTGCTCCTGACCAGATCGTCAAGCAGGTGGAGTACTGCCAGGATGCCCAGGATGTAGCAAAGACACTGCAGAACGTTCTGGACGCTGGCATGCGGCCAACCGCTCGCTCGTCAGGCCATTGTTATGAAGATTTCATTGTTAACAATCCGAATGGCGCGATCATCGACATCAGCCAGTTAAGTCAAGTGACGACCGGTGCAGGTGGGACGGGTCCATACTCTGTTGGCCCCGGCGCGATGCTCGGCAGCATCTACACGCAGTTGTATCGGCTGGCTAACAAGACGATTCCCGGCGGAACGTGCTACACCGTCACTGCAGGTGGACATATATCGGGCGGAGGTTACGGATACCTCGCACGCCGTTACGGGTTGACGGTAGATTACGTCTCCGCAGTCGATATCATAACCGTCGACCGCAATGGCAGGGCTGTGGCTATTCGAGCGGACAAAAGAAACAATTCTGATCTCTTACGTGCATTGCGCGGAGGACAGGGATCAAACTTCGGCATCATCACCGCCTTTCACTTCGATGATCTTCCGAAATGCCCACAGGAAGTTTTGCGCGCAAACTTGTCGTGGAATTGGAAGGATATGTCTCCAGACAAATTCGTCAATATCCTGACTACCTATGGCAAATACTGGGAAGAGAATGATCGCAAGAAAGAGACATGGGGCATGTTCGCTATGCTCGGCCTTATGAGCGATCCGGGCCGAATCAATCTGAGCCTACAGTTCAGCGACCTGGATGGCACTGTGAAAGATACTTCGGTGCTGAACGATTTCCTAGACCGCTTCCAGAAGTGCAAGCCGACAGCGGAGGCGCCTACGGGTTATAACCCGCATATCGAAGCTATGCGCCCCGGCAGTGGCGGGCCGCGCGAACACTTAGTTGGCGATACAGTCTGTTACGGTGAGCACCAGATGGTAAAGCAGAACTGGATCGATGCAAACGTAGGAGAGCAAGCCGGCACGGGCTTGATTCTGGACCCGCTTCGACGAGCGAAATACAAATCATGCCACATGAAGAAGGCTTTTACAGAAGCAGAGGCAATGGCCTTCTACAACATGCTAAGCGGGCCAAACGCCAAGGGGCTCATCGTGGCCATCGATTCCTATGGAGGGGCGACGAACAATCCTGATCGGGCGCAAGATACAGCAATTCCACAGCGCTCTTCGGTAATGAAGATGCAGTATCAGACTTACTGGCAAGATCCTAAGGAAGATGACTACAGGCTTAAGGGCATCCGCGACACGTATACAGCGGCCTACTCCACTCCGGTAGCAGACCAGGCTCATTTGGGCGTACCCTATCCGAACGATCATTACGACGGCTGCTATATCAACTACCCTGATGTAGACATGCTGCAGCACGATTACTGGCCGCAACTCTACTATGGAACGGGCGATCTGTACCCTCATCTGCAGGCCGTGAAGCATAAGTACGATCCTCACAACATCTTCCATCACGCTATGTCCATACAAGTCTAGGAGAACCAGTATGTCTCGGAGATGTGCGTACACACGTCGCGGTTTTCTAGGGGTCATAGGAAGCAGTTCCCTGCTTGGACTAGCAGAGCCTTTTCTGTCTAAACATTATTCCGGGGCGTTATCCCCGGCGTCTGATGTGCGCTTTGCCTACGTAGCATCCGATGCCGAAGATGCCGGGAGAATCCATGTATTCCGAGCAAATGGGTCGGCCTGGAAGCTCGTGCAATCTGTTGCATCGGAGTCACCGTCCTCACTTGCACTCTCGGCCGATCAGACGACCCTGTTCGTCGCAAATCGCAGGCGCTATTACCAAGGGCGGCCCACCGCGTCCGTAGAAGCTTATCGAATCGATCGATGCTCGGGCGACCTCAGACTTCTCTCTCGGCGGTCGCTCGCTCTCTCTGCAATCGGCCCGGAACATGTTGCCGTTTCCCCTGATGGCAAGTATCTCGCCGTGTCCGCAACAGCCGGCGGAGCTTACAACCTGTTGCCTATCGATCACGAAGGCAAGCTGGGCGGTGTAACAATTCTGCACAAAGAGACCGGAGCCAGCATCCATCCCGAATGGCAATTGTCCGCCAAGCCTCAACAGATTGTTTTTGATGGCCAAGGACGGCTCATCTCTTCGGATCTAGGGTGCGATCGCATCAATGTCTTTCAACTCGACGGAGATTCGCTTATTGCAATGCAACGCACCAGCGTTGAGCCTGGTAGCGGACCGACGGCGATAGAACTCTCCTCGAAGAGCTCGGCGCTCTTCGTCGGAGGCGCTCTCGACGGAAGAATCTCCGCCTATGCCTATGATGAAGCCAACGGGCGAATACTTAAGCTTATGGGTAGTGCCAAGGCGTTCTCCCGCTCTACCGCCGGACGCCTGCATGCCATTGCGATACACCCATCTGGCGAGCTGGTTATTGTCGCATGGAGCGATCAAATATCTCACAGTGTTACCTCCTGGCGCTTCAACCGCAAAGACGGCTCCTTTGAAACAGGCGGCACGCTCAAGGTTCAGGGAGCAACGAAGGTGCTCAGATTCTTTCCGGACGGCGACTCTCTTGTGGCGGTGGACGCAACCAATGGTGTGATCTCCTCGTTACGTTTCGACGAAGCTTCGGGGGAGTTGGGCTCGATTTCCAAGCTTACCTCGGCCCAAAGCTCGAGCGCGATCTGCTTCACGTATTTATAGAAATAGAGGCTCTCTGCGCATGGGTAAACGATCTTCATGTCTCTCTTCCCTGCTTGTTTCTCTTGTCCTGCTCTTCGGGGCCAGAGTAGTGGTTGCCGCCAAAATTAATACTCTCCCGACGAACTCTCCTTGCTCTAAGATCCCCGAGAGCTCTTATCCCAAGACGTTCCTCTCCAATGGCACAGTTGATGCGGTGGTCTATCTACCGGACCAGGAAAACGGTTCGTACCGGTCCTCGCGCTTCGATTGGTCTGGGATCGTGGCCTGTGCTTCATATAATGGACATACCTATTTTGGCGAGTGGTCCAATCACACGGATCCGATGGGCAACGATACAGTGACCGGACCTGCGGAGGAATTTCGCCGATCCAACAGCGAAATTGGGTACGACGAGGCTAAGCCAGGTCAACCTTTCCTGAAAGTTGGGGTTGGCCTGCTGAAGCGCATCGATGATCAGCCCTATAAATTCGGAACTGTCTACCCTATCGTGGATCATGGCAAGTGGAAGGTCAGGGTATCTAAGCGCTCCGTAACGTTTACCCAAGTCCTGCGCAGTTCGATAGGCTATAGCTATCTGTATGAGAAGAAGCTGATCCTGGATGCGAAAGAGCCAGTGATGAGACTGGAACACTCTCTGAAAAATTTTGGTACGAATTCCATCATCACGGACGTGTATGATCACGATTTTTTTGTCTTGGATCGTGCTCGCACAGGTCCTGGAATGGTCGTAACCCTTGGATTCGAACCGAAAACTGCCCCGCCGTTCCCTGATAATCTCGTTTCGATGAGCGGCAATGAGATTGTATTCAAGGACTCGCCGAAGAGAGGCTATTCGGCGCAGGGCTACCTTACCGGTTATGCCAGTAAGCGCGGCGAATACCTTATCCATGTAGAAAATCGCAACAAGCACGTAGGCATTCTGCAAACGTCTGATTCCCCACTGTCAAAATTCTACTTCTGGTCGACACCGGAGACGATCTGCCCCGAAGCATACATCCCAATCGATGTAGCTCCTGGTAAGGCGCAGAAGTGGACGATCAGTTATAAGTTCGAGGGTGAAAAACAGTAAACGAAGGAACCTGCGTTGATGTTCAGCCTTCATGACACTTCTCGTCGCGACTCACTGCATGAATACGCTTCTCTGATGTGCAACGAACCAGCGCAACTTCAATCAGTGAGATTTGATTAAAAAACCGAAGTTGAACAACAATCTCTTGCCCACCCACAATCGCTTTGATCTGGCCACTCGCAGGACTATCTGTCCAGGAGATTGTGCTCATCTAAACATGCCCCGGGACGGGACAGCAGATGAGATTCGCTACCGGTCCCTTGCTTGTCTAATTGGGTATATATCTCGGAGCCTAGAGCTCCTTAATAAAACGTAGACTGAATGACCAAAGGAGAGTATAACGAACTTCCAATAATCAACTTTGATTTAAAGGAAAGGAAGTCACCATGATGCCAGTCCAGTGCGGGATCGGGTTCCGTTTTTTCAGACATTCTACCTTCGCGTTATAGGGCATCAGGCCTAAGGCGATGGTGGTCATTTGCCTCTAGCAGAATGATGCAATGACATTTACGTTTCATCCTCATCGCATCCCAGTTTCTAGCAAAGAAATTTCTATTGTCGGCGCTCCACATACTTGAGTACAGGAAAGATTATTATTCGGCACCGTGGCAACGCGGAATTCGATCAACATAATCTGAAAGGGTCCATACAAATGAAGAGGCATGTGAAGGCGATACGATCCATAGAAATTGCCGTGCTGGCATTTTGTAGCCTGATGACATTGAACGCTCAGACTATTACTGGAAGCGTGAATGGAACTGTAACCGATCCTACGAACGCGATCATTGCAAATGCGAAGGTCACGGCGACCAACGTAGAAACAGGAGTCGTAACGGCCACCACCACGAACGCCGATGGTATTTACAACATCCGCTTTCTGCAGATTGGCAACTATAAGATAAGTATTGAAGCGCCAGGTTTTGCAGTGTCAACCTTTGGCCCGTTTGTACTGGAAACCGGCCAGAACGCCAAAGTCGATGGAAAACTGGGAATGTCAGGCCAACAGCAAAGGGTGTCCGTTGAGGCGGAGATTGCTCCTCTCTTGAACACGGAGAACCCTACACTGGCAACCACGCTTGATACGCGTGCAATCGAAAACATTCCGATGGTGAGCCGCAATGTCATCGCATTGACGATGTTTCTGCCTGGGGCAATCAGTACTAACCCAAACGGCTTTGTGAGCCAAGCCGCAATCTCCGGGCCGCTGAGCTCTAGTGGTTCACAGAGTAACGGTAATACTGTCTCCGTCAATGGCAACCGGCAGCAGACGAACCAGTACCTGCTCGACGGAATGAATATTAACCAGACCCTCGACGACACGCCGGGCTACAACCCCAGCGTGGATGCTATTGGCCAGGTCCAGGTGATCTCTGCGAATGCTCCGGCAGAGTATGGCAATGTACTCGGTGGCGATATTCTCTATCAAACCAAGAGCGGGACCAACCAGTGGCATGGAAGCGCGTTCTACTTCCTCTCCAATTACAACCTCAACGCAAATACCTGGGCCAACAAACACACCTCTAATATTACGGCGAAGAACTCGTTCACCCGTAACATCTTCGGCGGCACCTTCGGTGGGCCAATCTTCCACGACAAGCTGTTCTTCTTCGCCGATTATCAGGGTGGCCGTTATCACCTTGCTGGCCCCGCCAATGCAACTGTCCTCACACTGAAAGAACGTCAGGGAGATTTTTCCGAACTTCTCAATCCCGCGCTCATGTGTTCCCAGACCGGTGGCGTCTGTGCTGACAAAACCAAACTGATCCAGCTCTATGACCCAACGACTCCGGGCTTCCCTGCATATCCGAACAACAAAGTTCCAATCACCAACCCTGCAGCGCAGTATCTACTAGCGCATCCGGAGTTGTACCCGTTGCCCAACCAGGCACCCCAGGCAACCAACACACCTGCGACGAACAACTATCGTGGCATTCAGAAACTTAGAAACTACGGCGACCAGTTCGATGTAAAAGTCGACTGGAAGGCCACCGAGAAAGACAGCCTTTCTGTTCGCTACAGCCAGTCCGATAGCGGCCAGACCACAATTAACCCGCTGCCAACCAGCTTTGCCAGCGCGCCAACCTACCCGGTACGAGGTGTGGCTATCAACGAAGTCCACACCATCAACTCTTCCATGGTGAACGAATTCCGCGCTGGCTATACTCGCATACAGAACAACGGCGCGATACTTCTGGATCCCACCGGGGTCTTCGGGCTCAACGGCAACAAGATTCTTGGCATTGGTTCCAACGACGCCAGCGCGACGGCACAGGCGTTCGCTGGCTTTTCGGCGCTGGCGTTCAACAATTCAAATAGCCCCCAGGGCTTTACCGTTTCAAATGGCACGGAGTACACCACGCTCGGCAACGCCAATCTCGGCACGAACTACACCCTCAACACTTTCTTGTATGGGGACAACTTCACGTGGCTCAAGAACCGTCACACCTTCAAAATTGGTGTTCAGTTCCAACGCCAGCAACAGAACAACTTCTACCCTGGCAATGATGGTTCGGTCGGCGGCTTCTACTTCCTCGGCGCAGGCACGGCCGCGCCGACTGGGTTTAAGGATCCGAGCGGATTCGGCGTTGGTGGATACACCGCAGCCGATTTTCTCCTGAACCGTTCCGGATTCGTCAGCAAGGGCGGTGTCTCCGGACCAGCAGGCATGCGTTCATGGCGCGATGCTTACTTCATTCAGGATGACTGGAAGGCTCTGCCAAACCTGACCCTCAACATTGGTGTTCGGTACGAGTACGTCCAGCCTATCTATGAGGTTCACAACCGCATGTCGACGATCGATCCGGCCAACCCTTCAGTCATTCTGCTGGACGGCACGCCTCAAGCGCAGGCAGCAGGCTATAGCCGCGGGCTGGTTGATCCCTACTACGGTAGTGTGATGCCTCGTATCGGCTTCTCCTACGCAGCGACTCCTCGCTTCGTAGTACGTGGCGGTTACGGCGTGCAGAATTACATGGAAGGAACCGGCGCGAATCTTCGGATGACGACGAACCTTCCCTTCCAGTCCACTTACCAGGCAAGCGGAAGCCCGGCCACTTCCGGTGCATTGGGCAACTTCTTTAATGTGCAGAACGGTTTCAGCAATCCTGCTTCTGGCACAGCAACTTCCGGAGCGGTCTACAATGTGTGGAATAAGAAGATCAAGCCGGCGTTTATCGGCGAGTACAGCCTCACAGTGGAGTATCAGGTAAGCAATACCGCCTCCATCCAGGTTGGTTATCTCGGCGAGTCGGGTCAGCATCTTATTACCGCCAATCAAAGGAACCAACTCCACGCCCCTTGCGTCATAAATGGGGTCCCAATATCCGGCGCCACAACCCCGCTACCCGCTGCATGTATCACGCAGTCCCCTGCCCCGTTCTACGCAACCCCGGGTGTAGGCTACACCGGCGTCATCCGCTATACGGACTCCAACGCCATGATGAACTACAATGCGTTGCAGACCAGCTTCCGGCAACGCGCCTGGCACGGTCTACAGTACACCGTCAACTACACCTGGAGCCACGCCATGACCAACAGCACAGGTTTCTATGGTGTTCCCAGCATCACGGCCGCCAGTGCCTATGCCGAGAATGTCTACGACCTTCACTCGGAGTACGGCCCTGCGGGACAGGATGTGCGCAATGCAGTCAACTGGAATATGGTCTATGACCTTCCGGTTGGCCGCGGGCGCATGCTGGGTGCCAGTATGCCTTTAGTCCTTGATGAAATCGTCGGCGGATGGAAGGTCGGTATGACCGGTGTCGCCTACACAGGTTTCCCTGTCAACATTAACACCTCGAACAACAACTCCTTCACCAATGGCAACTCGCAGCGTGCCAATCACTACCGCCCGCTTAAGATTGTCAATCGCTCTATCAGCAACTGGTTCGGAACCGATCCTTCGGCTGTTCCATGCACCTTGCCGGGTATCGACAATGGCATCTGCGCCTATGGTCAGCCGGCGAATGGAACGTTTGGTACGGCTCGTCCCACATCAGAACGAGCACCGAGCTTCCAGACGTATGGAGCCTCCGTCACCAAGGATTTCACCATCTGGCATGAGCAGCAGATCAACTTCCGAGCGGATGCCGATAACGTCTTCAATAGTGCGTACCTCGGCAACCCTGTCGGCAATATCGCCTCAACTTCCTTCGGCGATATTGGCGGTCAAACTACGCCGGTACGATCTGCTCCGAGACAACTGCAGCTTTCGGTGAAGTATCACTTCTAACCTTCAGCACCTGGTCCGGCTAACACTCGTACCAGGTGACCTATGAAGATCGACCAAACACCTATCAACTTTGCTTTTCTAATGTGGATCTAGGTGGCGTCTACCAGACGAAACGTGCGCCTATACGCATTGTGCTCCCAAGTCGTTGCCTATCCTAAGCTGACGAGGCCGCTGACGGATTAGCGTTTAGTGACAATGATGATTTGATAATCCCAGAAACCGTCTGGGTACCGCAACCAAAAAATGAAAGCGCCACGTCTGCATAGTTGAGCAACATTCAGAGCTTTACGTAAACCCTCTAGTTTGGGATTGAGGGCAGGGCGAGTTTCCCTCGCTGGAATCGCTTCTCAGGCCAGACCAACCCACCAGGACAGAACTGGCCGAAGCCAGCGAGAGCGGAGGATAGAGGCATGATAGGAGCCAATATGCCAGACCCTTTATGCTTGTCCCTCCGCCCCATCAACACTACTGATTATCGTAGCGTTGCAAACGCTTTCGTGTAAGCCCGAATGACGCGACGATGAAGCTAACTCCGCTGCTATTTCGGGGCCGGATTCGGGAGTTGGCCCACGGGTATTGAAGCCGGAAAGCGCTGCCCTTGGCTTGCGCTAAATGGGCGCTCATTGAAAGTTGTCCAACGCTTTGCCTGCCGCTGGTCCGCAGAGTGCTCAGTAGCATTCCACAAGTCGGTGGAGATGCCGTTGAGATCGTAGTAGACTTTGCCGTCCTTCAGCGTCAATTCGCACACGAGCTTGCGTGTTCCCATCAATCGCGTGTTGTACATATCTACAAAGCCGAATTTCCCCGTCGCGACGGAAAAGACCGCCACATCGGCGATCGACCCCACCGACAAATTACCGAATTGTTCCTGCTTGATCTCGTGAGCTGAGTGTGAAGTCATCTGAGCGATGACCTGCGGAATCGTTTCACCGAGGGCCATCATTTTGTCGGCGACATTCAGGATGTCTTTCATGCCGTTGTTCATCGAGGTAACATGCAGATCAGTAGAGATAGAATCCGGCAGATAACCGTTTTTCATGATCGGACCGGCCACCGTCCACGCGAAGCTGCCACCTCCGTGGCCCACATCGCAGTAGATGCCCCGTTTCTTCATTACCAGCAGCGCCTCTGATGCGAGACCGGTCTGCGGGTTCTGCTCGCCGCGAAGACCGGAGAAGCAGTGAGTATAGATATCACCAGGGCGCAGGTGCGTTGATACGAGTTCAAGCAGCGGACGCTCGACGCGACGTGCGCCGTAATCGATCATCACCGGTATGTTGGCGAGATTTCCGGCAATCACGGCCTGATCGTAGGGCTTCCACTCCGGGCCGGTGAAATGCGCGCTCTTGATGCCGACGATCACTCCGGGAAATTTTTCCGCCTTTTCGCCGGTGAGTGTGCCGTCCATGTCATCGAGGTTGTTCTCGAACTTTGGACCTCGCATACCGGAACCGACAATGTTTAACTCAGCCAGCACGCGTGTTTTGCTACGGTCGATGATGCGGTCTTTGAAGTCATCAAAATTCCGCCAGCCTGAACTTCCCGCGTCGACGACTGTCGTCACACCAGTGCGAAAGGTAAATGCGTCGGGATATACGGAAAGATCGCCGGCGTAAGAACCTCTTTCTCCCGTCCCGGCGTACACATGCACATGCAGGTCAATTAGGCCAGGAGTCACGTAGAAACCTTTGACGTTGATCGTCTTCAGCGCATCCTTGGGGCTGAGGTGAGGATCGACCGCGACAATCCGGCCATCCTTGATGCCGACGTCTCTCACGCCATCAATCTTGTTCTTGTCGTCCAGAACATGTCCGTTCGTCAGCAGCAAATCGTACGTTAGCGGATTTGGAGGCATAGGCGGCGCCATACTGACCTCTTGAGCAGCCACCAATGTGGTGCCGATAACAGTGAAGCCGAGAATGAATGAAGTAAGACACCGAACAATCATGAGATACTCCTTGTGGATTTGCAGCCTCAGTAAGGCGCCGGCGTTTCTAAAATCGAGGCCCGCCTGCGATATGGCTATGCTTTGGTTGCATTAAATGTCGCCGCGCCGTACTCGCCCATTTTCACAGCGCCCGAGATTGTTTCTCCAGAAACAACGCCTGTGAAAGTAAAAGGTACTTGGTAACCGTTAGTCTTCATCACGCTGCTAAGCGTGACATAATCGGCTTCGACCATACCGTGCAGGACGGCATTGAAGATCTCGCCCTTCTGTTCCCCCGTAAGACTGTTGCCGCTCTGCTGCAGGACGAATTGCTGATGTCCAATGCCGCGGTGATAAGAAATAACCACATTCCATCTGCCCGCGAGTTGCGCGGTAGCCCCGGGATATGTGGGAGGATTATCGAAATGGCCGGGGTTGCGCAGATGCTGTGAGATAGCGTCGGCTACTACTTTGTAATCTCCCGGCTGCATCATGTACGGCATGATGCCAATGGAAGAAGCCATGTGGTCCGGCCGATTACCTTCCCCGCCGACGACCAGGATACGAGGCGTGTCCTGGTCCAGTTTGGTGACCAACTCTTTGCCTGTGATGCCGACCTTGGATGCGTCCCAGCGGATCGTCAATGTGGGCGCACGGTTCGAGAGGTCTTCGGTGGGCATTTCGATGTGCGTCGTCAACGAGGAAATGCCTTGTAGCGCTTCGGCTATGTGCTGGTCCCACGCAAGCCATTGCTTTTGGTCCGCGGTATGGTCGCGTTTGTACCACATGCGCACAGCGGCGAGCATTCCCATCGCCTCTTCCTTGCCAACCTTGAGTGCGCGTCCCCAGTTATGGTGCGGCGCCGCATTCCAGAAAGCAGCCTCGCAAAGATCTTTCGGCCCCAGCAGCACTCCGGCGGCCTGCGGCCCGCGCATGCACTTGCCTCCGGAATATCCGACAAACGTAGCGCCGGCAGTTAAGTGAATATTGGGTACGAGCGGCTCTTCGGCCGCCGCGTCCACAAACACCGGGATATTTTTCTCCTTCGCAATCGCGCAAATTGCCTTGATCGAGAGCGGCTCCTCAAACGCTCGAGGCCCGGAGAGAATGTAGATCATGGCCGTACGTTCACTCATTCGAGCACGCAACTCGTCGGCCGTTTCAACCTCGACCACCTCGGGGCCCGACATCCGAACGCCGAAATCGTACGGGTTGCGTGAATACTTAGGGATGATCACCTGGTCGCGTAGTTTTTTGTAGGGCATCGACTGCGAAAATTCGGGATTCATACCGCAGGAGCATGCGACTGTCGCAAGGGCGATTGCAGCTTCGCATCCGCAGGTCACGATGGCGCTCGGAGCGCCCATATGCTTTGCGATCTCCGCGCCAACAGCGGCCATCAGCTCATCAAGCTGAACGTAGTATAGCGAGGCTTCGAACATAGCCTGCTTTACCTCAGGCAGTGACTGAGAGCCAGAGATGATCGTGTAGGTTCCACGAGCGTTCATGATGGGCCGAACACCGATTTCAGTGAATAGGTTATTCGTGGCGGTTCCGCGACTAGTCAGCGACTTAGCTGCGGCCGGGCTCTGTGAAAAAGCCGCAGCCCCACCCGCTAGTGGAGCAACCGCTGCAGTCGCAGAGAAAATGCCAGCATGTTTGAGAATCTCTCTTCTCGACAGACTAGACATACGAAATGATGACATTGTTTCTCCACGAAGCGTTGAGGTTGAGGAAGTGCTCTCGGCGGCGCGACGGTGTCGCGCCGCCAGCCAGCTTATAGAGAAGCGATGCAGTCAATCTCTACAAGGGAGTCACCCGGGACGCCGCCTTTGACCGCCACCGTCGTACGCACAGGAGGAACAACGCCGAAACGTCCAGCATAAGCCATATTCATCCGTGTGTAGTCCGCGAGATCACTCAAGTAGACGTTCACTTTCAGCACCTTGTCCATCGAGGAACCAGCAAGGATTAAGTTCTTCTCCATCTCGTCGAGGACGTGCTTGGTGTGCTCTTCGATCGTGCCGTTAAAGTGCGCACCAATTCCCGCGATAAACACGAGGTTGCCGAAGGTAATAATGCCGTTGAACAGCGGAGGCGCTGCGGGAGCAGCGGTGGTAGTCGCAGGTGGAGCGGGCGTTGCCGGCGTACCAGGAGCAGGTGCCATGGGAGCACGATGGACTGCCTTCTTCTGCCACACGATGCCTGTCTGGGCCTGGGCTGCGGCTTTAGGTGCGAATGCGCTAGCTCCGGTTACGGCAACCGCCGCAGCGGCGGCGTTCTTCAGAAGTCCTCTGCGAGTCTGCGTGTTCATTATCATTGGTCCTTTCGCGGTGCTGGTTGTGTACTAAGTTTTTCTGGTAAGAGCTGCTCGAATCCGACGTGCCACGATAGCATCTTCGCCCGGCTGCAGCATCCATACACCGACCACAAGTGTGTTTGCGTCGGATGGAATGCCCTGATTGGGCGGCCGGCCGGTGTTGGGGTTCAATTCGATCGATGGATTCTGGCTGCGAAGTTCCGCAATGATCTCCGGCGTCGTGATTCCCGTTGCTGCTGGATCGAATCGGATCAGCAGGTGCGGAACGTGGTTGGCAATTTTCGGAACCACCGTCAAGGTTTTGACCGAGGGAATGCCCTTCAAGCCCTGTGCGATCAGATCGGCTCGGCGCTGGTAGTCTCCTTGCATCGATTCTTCGGTATGCGAAAGTACCCAGTCGATCGCGGCTACCATACCAACGATCTGCTCTTTCGCGACCTTCATGCCTCGTCCGACGCCGTCGCCGGGATTGTTATTCTGAGCGGCCAGGTCGGTGAGTTGTTTTTTGCCAAGCAGGAGACCCGCATTCTGAGGGCCGCGAATTCCCTTCCCTCCAGAGAACGAGACAAGATCAAATCCCATCCCGGTGTACTTCCAGAGGTTCGAAATTGGTGGCATGTCCGCCGCGGCATCGATATGACAAGGGATGCCATGGTCATGTGCAACCCGAAGCCACTGCTCCCGCCCTATCTGTGCGCTTCCGGCGATTCCATCCTCCTCCTCAGCAGCATTGAAGAAGTTAGTCATAACGGCACTTCCGGCAGCGCATGCGCGCTTATAGTCGTCCATCGTGACCACTTCAGTTACCCGTGCGCCGCACAGAAACATGGCATGGTCATATCCGTAACGATGCGCGCGCTGCACGATCACCTGGTTCTTCATGCCATCGATGGCTTGCGGCATCTCCAAGGGGCCGATTTTATTAGCTGACTGCATGCAGGCTGCTGTTGCCAGGCTGATTGCACCCGAGGCGCCGGAGGTGATGACCGCTCCTTCACAGTGCAGGCGCAGAGCTATGTATGCGCCAGCCTTCGTCTGCAGATCATGGAGACGTACTGAATGCAGTGCCGCCCTTTGCACCGCTGCCAGCACTACGGGAGGCATGCAGGCTGCGGTAAACATTGTGTAGGTCCCAGCTGCATTGATTATCTTTTCCACTCCGAGTTTGTCGTAATAGTCCTCGCTCGAGTCAATGACGGCAGAAGCAGCGCTGCTGTGCGAAGCGAAGGCCGGCGCAGTTCCCAGCGTAGTAGCAAGCGTACTGGCCAGCCGGACGAAGCGACGCCGGGAAAATAGACCGGAATGGGCTCGGATAGAAGAATTCACCGAAGAACTCCTTGCTTGCTTCGCAGCGGGGAAGATACATGACTGGGCTGCGTTTTACAGTGGCGCACTAAAAATTGCTGAACCACCATCTGACTGGAGGTATGCTGATCTGTCATCAGGCAGAAGACCTCTATCGTTATAGGACAAATGATATACCCAGCCTAGATGCGGCCGAAGTGCTTGACGGCACCCACAATCGAGCGGAATTGCTCGATGTATGGATACATGCTGTGCTCGCTGTTATCGAGTTTTTGTGCCAGGATTAGCACGTCCACCGCATGCGCACGAGGCACCACCACGACACCATCCTGGTCCGCAACGATGATGTCGTTTGCCGCCACCGGCGTACCACCTACGTCAATCTGAAGGTTCATCCCGCCAAAGCGGTAGTGCGACACCGAGGTTGAAGGCACCGGCCCGGTCGAGTAGACGGGAAAGCCAATTTTTTTGAGTTGTGGCAAGTCGCGAACTCCTCCATCCACTACGGCTCCAGCAAACCCGCGAGCAAACATGGCAGTGCCCATCAGGCCTCCCATGCCTGCAATGTCGGCGCCGTCTTCTATCTTCATCACATATACCGAGCCTGGGCCGCCACTGTCGATTGCCGAAAGCATACCCGAGAGGGCATTGGGGTCCGTGTTCTCTTCCTTCTTCAGCAGTACGGTCAGTGCCGTGCCGGCGAACTTGGTAGGAAAGATTGCATGCATGGTGTGCGACATGTAGTGCCGTTGATGGAGCAACTGCTCTTCCGCGTCGGAAACCGAAGCCGCTTCGACATGACGATACGCTTCCAGCAGCAACGCAGGATTGTGTGCATAGTCGGTCGGCGTTAGAGGCGTATCGGCGTGCATGACGAAGCTGATGGCGCCCACTCCCAGCAACACCACTCCAAACATAATGGTTCGATTTGCAATTACGAATCTGCGACGGAGCACCATAGTAAAAATCCTTTCGGCTGTAGCGAAATCCTAAACTTTCCAGGCACGAAAGAAACACCGCCGAGCAGCTTCGCCCGGCGGCGGCCTGTAATGGCAGTCCAACTAGAAATTAACCTTGCCAGCCAGTTGAAGGATACGCGGATCGCCGAGTGCTCCCGTGGGCGTTGAGGTGACTTGTCCAAAGGTCGAGCCGGTAAAGTTGAACGCGCCCCCTGTTGCCGTGGGTAGGGTTACATTAGCCGGGTTGCTCAGATTTGCGTGATTGAAGACATTGAAAGCCTCTGCCCGGAACTGGAGTTTCACGCTTTCGAAGATGGCGAAGTCTTTGAATATGGAGAGGCTTGTGTTGGAAGCGCCGGGTCCACGCTGATCGTTACGGTGAGAGTTGCCGAAGGTGTACAGAGCCGGCAATGCGTACGCCGTAGTGTCGATGCAGGAGGTCTTTGCGATGTACTGCGCTTTACCGCAAGTGAACCGTGGAGCATGCACATAGTTCGGACGCTGGGTGCCAATGCCGCCTACGTTTGCCTGATCGTTCGTGATCCCGATGCTGAACGGCTGTCCTCCTTGTATGGTAACGATCGTGTTGGCATGCCAACCGCCTACGAGTGTATCGGTTAGGTGACCAAAGCGTGCGAGGCTCGGCAGCGCATAGGTCACCGTACCAACGAAGCGGTTACGAATGTCCCAGTTCGCGTTGCCGTAGTCCGCCTTGAGGTTGTATTGGATCATCGGCGTACCGCCACCGTTTGCGTCGTTCGAAGTATCCAGTGTGTGTGACCACGTATACCCAAGAGTCATATCGAGGCCGTGAATGGAGCGCTGACGGAAGATGACGGTCAGACCGTGGTAGGTAGAGAGGCCGTCGTTCTGTATCTGGCGGATCTGTCCGAAGAGCTGGTACGGACGGCGCGCGTTCACCGCTCCCGCACCGGGCATAGGCTGGTTGGGATATAGCGAATGGTCGAGGTGAATACCATGTGATCCAAGATACTGGAGTTCGAGCGCGCTGCTGTGTGTCAGTTCGACGCCAGTATCTAGGTTCCATTGGTAGAGACGAGGCGTGGGCAGGTAGTAGTTGTCGGTGAAGGCCGACTGGTACGAGCCTGGAGTTCCGGCTGGAGTCGACGCCGAGCCACTGCCGCCGCCCGAGGGATTGCTGAAGCTCAATGTCGCGTTACCCGTTGTCGGACCGCTGAACGTGGTCGACGCAGCGAACGGATAGTTGCTGGTCGCAAGTGTGAATGCGTTCAGATGGTTTGGGTTGTAATAGATGCCACCACCCGCCCGGACAACGATATTGTCGGTTGCGCGGTAGGCAAGCCCCAAACGCGGTGAAACTAAGTCGTGATTCGGGCCATGATATTTGAAGCCTGGAACCGGGGTGAAGGCAGCACCTGTCGTCGCCGAACTCGCCGGGATCAAAGCAGTGTAGGTCGAGTTGAGAATGCGGCCAATTCCATTGAGACTGTAGGGTACTGTGGGTAGTTCATAGCGCACTCCGTAGAGAATTGTCAGTTTCTGCGTCGCCTGCCAATTGTCCTGCACAAAGAAGCCGTCGCGCCACTCCCCGACAGATCCCTTGACCTGAAAGAGCGGAGTGACTACGTTCTGTGCATAGCCGGTGAGAAAATCTGCTGCAGCATTCCCGGAGTAATTGCCCGAGAAGGTGAACTGTCCACGGTTCTGGTTGGTTGCGGCGCGACCGATCGTCATACGCCGAATGTCCGCACCTGCCATCATGTTGTGCTTGCCTCTGGTATAGCTGATTTGGTCGTAGCCATGGAGGGTGCGATCTTCCTGAAACCAGTTAGTGCCTTCGGCGCCAAGTCCCTGATATTGTCCAGTGGCTCCGCTGACGCCAATGATGACGGTCGGGATGCCTGGGTTGCCGTTGGTGGTGTCTGCGGTGAAACCCGGGATGCCAAGTGCTGTCCCTGCTCCGTTGAGACCATTTTGAGAGAAGTAGTTGATCTGGTTTGACTGGAACTTGTTGTAGCCGAGCCGGAGGTCGTTGATAAGTCGCGGCGTAATGATGTGCGTATAACCGATAACACCATTCGAGTCCGTCGTTGGCGAGTAGCTCTGCGATGTGGTCACGATGGCGCCGTTCACAGCGTCGCTCTTCTCATAGGTATAACGGGCAAAGAGCCGTACCTTCTCGCCGATGTTGTAGTCGACGCGATCCAGGGTGGCGTTCTTATTGAAGACACTGGCGACCGGCCCGTTGAAGTTGGTGCCGATGCCCGTCTGATTGGGGTGCGGATAGTAGGCCAGCAGAGCCGTGGCAATCGGGGAGATGTTGGTAATCTGATTGTTGAGATAGGGAGCGCCTGTGGAGGGATCCTTGAGTTGGATGCCTGCGCCGGTGTTACATAGTCCAGCGGTGAATGAGCTACAAAGAGCTGAAAAGTCACCGGTCCGCATGGCATCGGTGATCAACTGCCCCGTCATGCTGGCCTGCGAGATGCGGCGAGTACCCTCATACGATCCCATAAAGAAAGCTTTGTCCCGGCCATTGTAGAGAAAAGGAATCACGATGGGACCGCCAACCTCTGCGCCGAACTGGTTGAAGCGTAGAACGGGTGTACGCGCTGTGCTGGTCGCGATGAACGGCTTGGCGTTGAAGAAGTCGTTCTGGACGTAGTCATATGCCGTGCCGTGCAGTTTGTTGGTGCCCGACTTGGTGTCAACATTAATGTGCACGCCCATGTAGGCGCCGTATTGCGCGGTATAGTTACCGTTTTGCGTCTGGACTGCGGCGACGGCATCCGGGTTTGGAGTCACCGGCGAATTCGAGATCAGAGAGTTCATGATGGTGATGCCGTCGAGGGTAAGTGAGTTCGTCACCTCACGAGTGCCTGCACCAATGAAGTTCGCGCCCGGTGGATTGCCGGTATAGGACGTCTTGGGGCCGACGATGATATTAGAAGCAGTGGCAGCGAGTTCGAGCACGCGGCGCGAGTTCATCGGCAGGTTCTCCACCTGCTTTTGGCTAATGGTTTCACCGATCACGGCGTCATCTGTTGAGAGCGTAGAAGTATCTGCCGAGACATTGACTACGTCGCTGGTCGATCCTGCCGTGAGTACCACGTTCGTGCGAACCGAAAGATTGAGCGTTACAACCACACCGGTCGTGGTTACCTTGCGGAAGCCCTGTTTGTCTACCGTGATGTCGTATGTGCCCGGGTTGACGAATGGGATGGAGTAATAGCCCTCGGCGTTCGTTGTGCCGGGATACTCTACCTTAGTTTCGTGGCCAGTGCCAACCACCTTTGCCCCTTGCACGACCGCGCCAGAGGCGTCGGTAACGGTGCCGACAAGTGCTGTGTTGTTAGCCACCTGTGCTTGCACGGACAACGCTAACCCAACGACGGTAAAATAGATGAGAAGTTTTTTCAACATAGAGGTCTCCTGTAATCTCGGCATCACCGGATAAAAGCAAAGCAAGCATTGCGGAAGTGCTGGAAGAATCTCTCAACACGTTTTTCACTGTTTTTTAATTAATCCCATTCAAACCGAGAGCGCAGATATAGCAATCGGTCGCTTGCCGCATGGTTTTCTAGGTCAATTGCCCTACGAATGCGTTGACGGATACGCGAAGGCCTTAGTCGAAGTGCACCAGACCGCGCTGCAACGCATAGATTGTTGCCTGGGTTCTGTCTCGCACACCTAGTTTTTCAAGCATGGACGATACATGAATCCGCACCGTCTTCTCCGCAATACCTAGCTCATCCGCGATCTCGCGGTTGGATCGCCCTTGCGTGATACAAAGAAGCACCTCACGTTCGCGCGGAGTTAATTCGATCGCTGGCATACGTTCAGCCAGGCGATCCAACGCTACTCGTGGCAGGTACCGCAGGTGGCGATAGACGTTCTGGATCGCATTGATTACTTCTTCCCCGCTTACATCCTTGGTGAGGTATGCCATCGCGCCCGCCTGCAGGGCGCGGTAGATATCCTCGGAACCCTGGTAGTTGGACAGCACCACGATTCGCGCCGGATGCCGCTCCTTACGCAGTGTGCGGATCACGTCAAACCCGCTAACGCGCGGAAGACGCAGATCAAGCACCACAACATCCGGCATTAGGGTGCGATACATCTCGATGCCATGCTCACCATCCGGAGCCTCGCCGACAATCACAATCTGGGAGTGGCTGGAGAACACAGAATGCAGCGCCATGCGAGCGAGAAAGTGATCCTCAATCAGCAGTACCCGGATTTGCTTCATAAACGTGGCTCCACGCACTCAGTTGTACACTGCTGGACCTTGGCTGTCTAAACACCGATCCACGGTACGATGTAGTGCTGCTGAACTCCAGTCTGATGAATCTTGTCGAAGCTGACCGTCACTGCGACTTCCGTACCGCTTGCCACCGAACTTGTCAGATGCAACGCTCCACCGAGTTTGCGTGCTCGCTCTTCCATCACCGGAATGCCGAAGTGCCCTGCGCGGGCCGAGCGATCCGACAAGTGGAAACCACAACCGTTATCCCGTACTGTAAGGCGCAACAACTCAGTTTCGTAAGAGAGCGTGATCTGGATCGAGGAAGACTCTGCATGCCGGACCGCGTTCGTCACCGCTTCCTGCCCAATACAGACGAGGTGATGCACAGCCGCGGGTGAGATCGGAATCTCCGCCCCTTGGATGTCCAGCGTCGTCAGTGGGCTTTCACGCTGCCGATAGGTATTCGTGGCGTCAGAAAGCGCACGCGATAAGCTGTTCGTAATTTCATCCGATTCGCGCAGATCCCAGATGATGCGCCGTGCTTCCGCCTGGCAGTGCGACACCATGCTGCGTGCCAATTCGCAGGATTGCGCCGCGGGATCTTCCGTTGAACCAGTATTACGAAACAATTTTGCCGTTGCCTCGAGTTGCCATGAGATCGCGGCGAAGCCCGCCATCAGCGTATCGTGGCATTCGCTCGCAATCCGGTTTCGCTCCTCGAGCACCATCCCCATCTGCCCCTTTAGCAGCTGATCGCGTTGGCTTAGCAGCTGAGCTGTCAGACCCAGAACTACGAACCCGACCAAAAGGTAGGAGTACCAGGTCTGGTAAAAGAATGGCTTTTGTCGAATAAGGAGCGAGGTCTCTACGGTCTCCCATGCGCTGTTTATCGTACGAGCCTGCACTTCGAAGCGGTAACGCCCGGGCGTCAGTCTGCGATAATGTGCCATGCGCCACCGCGTCACCGTCCAGTCCGCGTCATAGCCGTCTAACCGGTAACGAAATTCGGTCCTGCCCTCCACACGGTGCGTCGCGTCGAAGAAGAGGATAATCTCGGGGTGTCCTGGATCTAGCGAAATTGCATTGCCATGTAATAACTCCGCGAGTTCCAGTTCATCCCCGAACGACCAACCGCGGATATACGCGACGGGCTGACCTCTGGCAGAGGATCGGACGTCCGCAGCCGATGGCTCTGGATCGAAGCTCTCGGGCGGCACCATTGGATCGCTCGGCGGGATCACCTGGGTTCGAGCAGAAGATAAGGCGAATCCACCGAAGAGAAGCAGCATCATCAAAAAAGATCTGGTAGACGTGTGCACTGCCCTAGGGCAACACATTTTCCCTATCAGGAGCAAGCACAAAACTCGCTTCGTCTTCGCGTCCTTCCTCCTCGAGGGCCCGCTCCGGATGGACAACCAGCCAGCACAGAGCACCTCCAATCGCCATCGCGGCAGCTACCGCGAACGACGCCGTCCAGCCAAACCGCTGTGCGATCCAGGGCGTTAGCGACGCTGTGAGCGCTCCGCCGATCTGTCCACCCATATTGACGAGCGACGAGAAAACTCCTGAACTGCGCCCTGCTATATCGACCGAAACTGACCAGAACGTACTCTGCGACATATACAACGCGCCTGCTCCGCCTGCAAGAATCACCCCCGCCAGCGCCGGGCTGCGGACTTGCGACCCAAGCACGAGAAAAATAGCGGTCGCCAACAGTGAAACTGATGCAAGGTAGCAACGTCCGACCCGCAAACCATATAAGCGTGTTAATCGATCTGAAAGTGCGCCCCCGACCAAGCTAAAGATCGTCATGCACAGAAACGGCAGCATCGCGAAGCGCGCACTCTCCTTCAAGTTGAAGCCGCGCACCTCTGCCATGTAAAGAAAAAACCAGCTAAAAAAAACCCACGCAATATACCCGAAGCTGAAGTAGCCTGCCATCAATGCAGCAAGATCTTTTCTTGAAAAAATTGCGCGCCACGAAATGACGTCGTTGGTACGATTCCGCCGCGCAAACTTTCCCGAGGTTGAATTAAAACCTCGGCCGGCTCGGATCTCTTTCAGCTCCGACCGCGAAACTCCGGGATGTTCCTCCGGTGTATCTCTTGCAAACACCCACCAAACCGCGCCCGCCGCACATCCCACCCAGGCACTGAACCAGAAGGCCGAACGCCACCCATGTGTCACGATCAGCCACGTTAGCAGCGGAGGAGTCAGTCCACTGCCCGCTCCAACCCCGGCGAAGATAAGACCATTTACAAAACCACGCTCCTGCTGCGGAACCCACTGCGCTACAAACTGGTTAGCCGCCGGATAGATGACCGCTTCGCCCGCACCCAGCATGAAACGAATTCCGATCAGAAGAAAAAGCGCATGCGCCATCGTCGACGGAAGAACCGCAGTCAGTGCCGTGGCTGCTCCCCACCAAAGCACCCCAAGTGAGAGCACTTTGCGTGGGCCAAATCGCGCGGCGAGTACGCCCGCCGGCAACTGAAAACCCGCATACCCAATCAGAAACGCGGAGAATATCCATCCCAGCCGCTGGTTTCCGAGCCCGTACTCCCGGCTGATCTGTAGACCTGCAATCGAGATGTTGGTGCGATCGAGAAAGGCGACTCCGCTGATGATGAAGAGCCAGAATGCGAGGAAGAACCTTACTCGCGTGCTGCGCTGGACAGCCATTACCGCCTCCTGTTGCTGCGGCCTAAGCCGGTCGCGGGGCATTGAAGAAGATTAGTGCCGGATTGGAGCGGGGCTATAGGCCATTTGCAATAGCTTCCGAATACGTTTTGTGTAAAACTTTTCGTAGAGACGTTTCGGATCCTAACGATCTCCGTACGTAAGTGGAAAGATAAAAGTTCAAACATTAATTGTTATCGAATACTTCGAAATACGGGGCCGATGTTTACTTCATTAGCCTTACCCATAAGAGCGCCAATGACCACATCGATATGTCGGCATCACGGCATGACATGGACGGAAGAACGATTTCAGCGTTCCGACCGAGTTTCCATGATCAATTTCTAAAGTGCAACGCCGCATCGCTTGAGAAGTCCCTGAACGCTCATCAATCCAGTAGCGGGCGCGCTCCGGAATTATCTCCTTGTCTTACAGGCCGCCACCGCTACAATGTCTCTCCATGGATCGGTGCCACCATTAGAAACGGCGGAGGCGCCGTGGCCAATAGCGAGACCCAAAGCAGGACAATCCTGCTGCATGAAGAAAAACTTCACCACCAACGAGCTGCAGTATGTTTGTGCGCACCTGACCCATGAGATTCCCGGCATGACCACCGGCGGCATTATCGCAGTCGACTTGTATGGTGGTGTAGTCAACAATCCGCATCTTTCTGCTGAAACAGCAACGACCCAGCACGAACCCGTCTGGTCGTGTTTCCAAATACTATTCCACGCAGCATTCGGAGCCGTTGGTACAGTGGAGGCAGCAGTGCTCAAATCAAAATTGCTTTCAATGTTCTTCTACATTCCGCGTGAAGGCTAGTTGCTGCTGCTTTCGCTTCAAGCCTTGGAGTTTCTCAACATGATCTTTGCCTGGCACACGATGGCACACGGAAGGCTGTTGCGACAGCGGACAGGACGTCTGTTGCCTTCCCTTCTCCCCGTTGCACTATTCTTCGGCATTCTTGTAACGTCTGTCTCCTCGCAAGTCCCGCAACCGTTGGGCAATAAGCCCGAACGCCTGGAATGGTTCCGCGATCAGGGGCTTGGCCTCTTCATTCACTGGAGTGTCGACTCGCAGCTCGGGGTTGTCATCAGTCACTCTCTCGCAGGAGCAAGCGATGAGTACGTCGACCGCTTCTATCGCGACCTTCCTCGCACCTTCGATCCTGTCCGATTCGACCCTGATGCAATAGCCCGTCTCGCATCCCTCTCAGGCTTTCGCTATATGGTGTTCACTACAAAACATCACAACGGCTTCTGCATGTGGGATACCAAAACCGTTCCCTTCAACAGCGTTCACACCCCTTATGGCAAGGACATTACACGAGAACTCTTCGATGCCTTTCGTGCCCAGGGTATCGCCACGGGAGCGTATTTCTCTCCCGACGACTTCCTTTGGCTTCATAGTCACGGCAAACAGATCGAGCGGCTCGTGCCTGAAGTCCAACCCAGCGCGAATCCAGGCCTCCTCACTCTCGACCAGACCCAGGTCACAGAACTCATGAGCAACTACGGTCCTATTTCCGCCTTCTTTTTCGATGGCGAAGCAAAAGGCCTTCGTGACATCGTTTGGAAGCTTCAGCCCGATGCCGTCGTAACCCGCGGCGCTATCGAAACGCCCGAGCAAAACGTTCCCGGCGCTCCCCTGCCCGGCGCTTGGGAGGCCAACATGACCATGGGAACTGCATGGGGATATCAACCAACCGACGAGCACTACAAGTCGGTCCAGGAACTTCTCCGCATCCTGATCCACACCCGCTCACGGGGGGGCAACCTGCTGCTCAACATCGGGCTGAAGCCGGACGGGTCTATCACCATCGAACAGGAAGAGCGGCTCCGCACGCTAGGCTCATGGATGTTCATCAACTCCGACGCTATCTATGGCACGCGTCCTTGGATCGTAACCAATGAGGGGAACGTCTGGTTCACGCGCTCCAAAAATCATCACGCGCTTTACGCCATCGTCGAGAACAATGACGACGCTCCAAACTGGGAGCGCGGCACGACAACGGAAATCGTTCTGAAGACAGTTCAAGCTACTTCTAAAACCTCGGTCGCGGTCCTCGGTCAGAACGATCGCGTTGTTGAGTATCGGCAAGCACTCAATCCTCAAAGCACGTTCCACCAGGAAATTGACGGTCTGCATATCCGCGTCATGCGGGCGCAACGTCTGCGCGACAGCGACACTTGGCCTTACCCAACAGTCATCCGCCTGACGGATGTAGAAGAGGCATTCAAACCGCCGCTGGTGCACACACTTTCTGCTATCAGTTCGGGAGACCACGTAACCCTGAAAGGCGACTGGCAGATTGGGACTGATACTCCCGGCGCGCGCTTTGGCTTCGACTACCGCGAAATTACCGGAGAGGATACGCAATCGCGCCTTCACGCATGGGAGTCGCTGGCCACGCAACCGGCGCCACATCCCGGCACTTACACAGCAAGCTTTACACCTGCACACGGAGAGCGCTATGAATTTCGGGCCGTTCTTGTTCACCCTCTGCTAACACTCTACGGAGAAACCGTATTGCTGCATCACTGAGTGACTAAGGCATTTGTTGTACCTAGACCAAGGCCGCCGGTCCCATGACAGGACGAAGCACCTGTCTGACACTGAAGATTCATTTCATACTCTAGCGAAGTTTTTCTTGTAAACTGGCGGCTCTTTGCAATGCATTTTGCCGCGGCTGCTCGGGGATCGTGGCAATACCACCGCTGTCAAACTCTTGTACCAAATGCACCGAAAGGGAGTTCCGCATGAATTGGAAGTCTGCCTGGAGTCGTCGTACATTTCTTACCGCGCTGGGTGCTGTTACCGGTGGAGCGTTGGTTCCGGCAGACCTTCACGCCGGAAGCACCACACCCCAAAAGCCCCTCGGAACACCCACTCCAGTGGATGGGAATCCCATCGTCCCTATCACCTCCGGCCTCGGTTCCACCGGCAACATCTATGCGGAACTTGGTGTTACGCCACTGATAAATATCGTCGGCACGGTTACGGTGATTGGCGGATCAGTTATGAAGCCGGAGGTCATGGAGCTCATCCGCCGAGGTAACGAACACTTCGTGTTAATCGACGAACTGGAGATTGCCGCCGGTAAATTCATCTCGAAGCTTTGCAAGTCTCCGGTCGGATACACCGGTCTCGTCACCGGCGGGGCTGCGGCTGCCATGGTTGTTGGATACGCCGCTATGATGACCGAAGATCTCGAGTCGCGATTAGTGTCTATTCCAAATGTCAGCGACTTTCCGCGCAATGAGGTAATTATTCAGAAAAGCCACCGCTATGCCTTCGACCACCAGATCCGCCAGACCGGCGCCAAGCTCGTCGAGGTAGTAACTCGCGAAGAGATGATCGCGGCCATCAATCCGAAGACTGTGGCCATTCACTTCACCAATATCCTCTCCGATCAAGGCAAGATCAGCGGCCCCGAGACAGTAGCTATCGCCAAGGCACACGGGATCTATACCTTCAACGACGCCTCTGCCGACGTTCCGCCCAAGGAACGCCTGTGGGAGTATCCGGCCGTCGGTTTCGACATGGTCACCTTCAGTGGAGGTAAAGACATCCAGGGCCCGCAGGCCTCTGGCATTCTTATCGGGAAGGAAGAGCTCATTCGCTGGTCCCTGCTCAACATGAGTCCACAGGAAGATCGCATCGGGCGTTGCTGCAAGGTCGGGAAGGAAACCATCTTCGGCCTGCTCAAAGCGCTCGAGATCTTCGTCAACCAGGATTACGACGCGGTCCTCCGAATGTACGATGCGCGTGCCCAGGTAATAACCGATGCCGTCAAGCGCTTCAGCGTCACCGCGCTACCGCGTAAGTTTAATCCGGAGGCGCTCGGCAATGTCACCCCGGCTTACTCCTGGCACATCGACCCGGACAAACTCAATATCACAGGACCGGAGGTCATGCAGCAACTCGCTGACACCCGCCCAGTCGGCATCGGCAGCATGGGTGCTGGCGCCGGTGGCATGCGAGGAAGAAAAGCCGACGAACCTGTTGCCGATTCCTCTACCACTTCGGGAGCGGCGCACACATCCGCCAACGATACGACTCCTCGTCATACAGGAGGGCACCATAATGGCGATCCCAGCACGTTCGGCTTTACCGTCTGGCAGTTGAAGGACGGTGAAGACAAGATCATCGCCGACCGCCTTGTGCAGATTCTTAGTGCGGCGCCGAAAACCTAGTCTTACCGAAGCTATGGGACGAATGCTCTATAGAAATGATCTGTTGATAACTTATTCTCTAGAATTATGAGTCATTCAGAACGTACGATCCGGGTTGGTCTCATCGGATATGGATTTGCCGGTAAGACTTTTCATGCTCCGCTGATCCGGTCGGTTCCGGGCATGGCCCTGACCGTGATTGGGTCAAGTCGACCAGAGTCCGTCGCCGCGGATCTTCCAGACGCGTTCGTCTGTGCAGCACAGGAAGTTACAGTGCATCCCGAGGTGGATCTTGTAGTAATCGCAACTCCGAATGACAGTCACTTCCATCTGGCCGCTGCTGCGTTACGGGCCGGCAAGGATGTCGTCGTGGATAAACCGTTCACCGTGACGTTGGAGCAGGCGCGTTCGCTTGCGAAGATCGCAAAGGAATCCGGGAGACTGCTTTCTGCTTTTCACAATCGTCGGTGGGAGAGTGAGGTTCATGCAACGAAGGCTGTGCTCGCATCGGGGGCGCTTGGCGAAGTGTCGCACTATGAGTGCCATATGGATCGCTTCCGTCCTACAGTACGGCAACGTTGGCGTGAAAACTCTGGACCGGGAGCCGGATTGTTTTTCGACCTCGGACCACATCTCATCGATCTCGCGCTACATTTGTTTGGTCTGCCAGAATCGGTCAATGCCAGTCTCGCCGTGCTGCGAACGGGAGGGCAGACAGATGACTGGGCGCAGGTTCAACTGAACTACCAACGGCTGCGCGTCGTTCTGCACTGTTCACTGCTCGTGGCCGGAGGCGGCCCTCGTTCCGTCCTTCATGGCACGTTGGGGAGCTGGATGAAATACGGCGGTGACGTGCAGGAGCGTCAACTCATGGCAGGCATCCTGCCAGATGATCTGGCGTTTGGGATTGATCCTGATCCGGGAATTTTTATTGAAGGGGCGACAGGTAAGCGACGGGAGATTTCTGCACCGCGAGGCGATCAACGTGAGTACTATCTTGGCATTCGTGATTCAATCCTAAGGAAGCAACCTGCTGCTATCACTCCTAAGGATGCAATCGCTGGAATGGCAATTCTTGAGACTTGTTTCGAGTCGAACGCTCTCGGACATGTGTTGCCAGTGACGTTGACCACGGAAGAGCGCGGGGAGTGGATCTAAATGTGAAGATGGCAAGCTTGTAATGGCGACTGCATTCCAATTCGACTCGACGCGAAACCAGTTCTGTCCTTTCCTGAAGTATCAAGGCGCGTATTGGATCAAACAGAGGTACTTTACTATCCCCATCAACTCTCAAACTTCTGCCTTGTGCCCAGCCACATTTGTAATGGTTATTGATCTAATTACTTCACTTGCCTCGATACTGTCGCTCACCTCATACCGACGATTGCTCTGAACACGAGCTTCACGTGTAGCTATGCAATCGATCTCGATGCCAAACCATTCAGGAACACAAATGAAGATACACCCTAGAGGCGAGTTATAAGTAGCGGCGGTACACCGCATTTTTCTGTCTGCTCGAGATTCCATCTAATAGACAACAGTGTTTCCTCCGCTTATCTGGGTTCACCACCGCCCAGTTTGTCTCATAGAAACTCGTACAAAAGAAGCCGGCAGACCCTGTTGCGGCAGGGTCGAGGTGGGGGTAGCGAACGGGAAGACTCTGGCTCAGGCATGCAGACTTCACTTTGAGCGGCGGACT
>Ga0193753_10000847_pt1 | contig 28423 bp, 22 predicted proteins | sample H1c2metaG_FD_144925 | JGI IMG/M metagenome (GOLD analysis project Ga0193753, IMG submission 144925) | Soil microbial communities from a riparian zone of the East river system, Colorado, United States - H1c2 | ecosystem: Environmental > Terrestrial > Soil > Riparian zone | place: USA: East...
CTGTGGGTCGAGCCCTACGCGTCGTGTACTATACCTATAGTCTTACCGATCGTGTAGGGCTCGACCCACAGGTCGATAAAGTATTGAAGAAGTATGATGTGGATTCGAAGACGATCTCCGTCGTTTCCGCAAACGTGAACAACCTGGGCATCCCCACCTATGAATCGGGTGTGGAATCCGGCGCAGCCAGTTTCTACAATGGCTCACTCTATCTCGGCGTGGAAGGATATACGGGAACATCGGGCTCCAGCTCCTATGCCGCGGGAAGGAAGTCGACCATCTGGAAATTAGACTTCGATGCCGCAGGCAATCCCATCGCACCAGCCGTGCAGGTCTTCGGCGTTACGGCCGATGATGGAGTAGATGCACAAAACATTCACGACTGGAGTGATTTCGGCATCTCGAATGGCGTACTATATGACTTCGATGGTTCGCAGAGTGGGGACATCGACTATTTCCAGTTCGATATGTTCACCGGCAATCGCATTCGCTATGCGCCGGCCGGCGGCGTCGTTCCGCGACAGGTCTCCATCGGCTGGGATGAGAAACTGTACAATGTAGACGCCACGATCTCCTTATATAATGGTACCAATGGCGTGGGCACCCAGTTTACCATGACGGCGCCCATTGGACCGACGATGCCTACGGGCGGTAGCGCAAGTTGGGGCGATGCAGCGGGTCCTTATCGCCCCTTCCTTGATTTCGGCGACGCACCCGCTACCTATGATCCCGATCCATGGTCGCCCGCCTGTCACGATACGCTGACTCCCTCGAAGACGAAACTGAGACTGGGGCCGGCAGAAGATCTCGAGTGGCTGAAGAAGGGATTCACGACCATCGAGGATAATTTTGAAGATGGACTTGCCTTCGTTCCCATCTTCTCGCCATTGAATGGAACGTACACGGCGAGAGTTACAACGTTCAATAACTCGGGATCGAGTGCCCGCCTCTGCGCATGGCTCGATTTCAATGGAAACGGCCAGTTCGATGCGGCTGAAGGTATCACGCCTATCAATGTTCCAACGTCCGGGGCAGTACAGACCTTTAACCTTGTGTGGCCATCCGCGCCAAGCACACTGACGAATGGCAGCTTTACCTATCTCCGTATCCGCATCACGAAGGCTACTTTCGGAATGACACAGGCCAATGCCACCGGCTATTATAGCACGGGAGAAGTAGAAGACTATAAGGTTTTGGTCGACAATGGAGTTCTTCCACTTCATATTCTTTCATTCGATTCGAAGGTGGTGAATGAGAATGCGGTGAAACTTGGCTGGTCTGCACAGGAAGAAGGCGCATTCACGGGGTACGATATTCAACGAAGCGCAGATGGGATCACCTGGGAGACCATCACATTCGTACCGGCTGCACCCGGTGGTGGGCAGAACGAATACAACTACACAGATGGCAGTCCTCACAAGGGAAGATCATGGTATAGACTGTTAATGAAAGACATGACAGGGGAGGAGAAATACAGTGATATGAAGATGGCGACGATCGGAAATACCGGCGAGAGGATCTTCATTTCTCCCAACCCGGCAATATCAAATACAACACTCACAGTGCAGGGAAATTCATCCCGCAGCACAGCACAGATAAATATCATTGGGATGCAGGGCGCATCGGTCTATTCGAAACGGATCGACCTCCTGCCGGGTAATAATGAAGTGCTCCTTGCCATAGATCCAACATGGCCCGCTGGCACCTATTTGGTCCGGGTGATGATGCAAGGAGAGATGGTTAGTAAGAAGCTGGTAATACGCAGGAATTAGGAATTGGGCAATTTGATAATTTGGTAATTTGATAATGAGGCGTGCTCCGATGAATAATGACTAATGTAATAAGGATCATTGGCACATTTGCACATTGACGAATTGGCACATTGCCAAATTATCAAATTGCCAAATTCACTTCGTCCTCTTCATCCACTGCAGCGCAACACCCGCATAATAATTCCGCCGTGGTGCAGCATTGTAATAACGTCCGCCTGCTGCATTGATATCGGTTCCCAGGCTGTATTTTTCATCCAGGAGATTGTCGGCCCCGGCATAGAAGTTCAGTTTGTATTGATGATGGAAGATCTTCTTGAAGCCGACCCTCGCACCCAGCAAATGATAGGCACCGGTCGAGGCTGTGTTGGCATCATTGAGATAGCCTCGATGCGGCAGAGTAAGTCGTATTGAGATAGATGCCGTTCTTCAGTTGCACATCCGCCAGCGTAGAGAAGATATCCGAAGGAACGGATGGTACTTCCTTGCCGGTGAAATCATCGGTTCCCTTTGCAAAGCTGCCATACCTGAAATGATTATACGTATAGGCGCCCTGTATGAGGATGTAGTTGAGGAATTTCCGGTTGGAAGGAAGATAGGTATAGTCCGCGTGCAGTTCGAGCCCCTTCTGTTTTACATTCCCTGCATTGATGAAATAATCGCCGCCGGAAATATCGCGCCGTTGCACCAATGCGCTATTCAGCTTGAAATAAAAACCCGTGGCCTCCACCTGCAATCTTCTTTTGAAGAACAACGCCCGCGCCGTCATCTCGTAGTTCCAGCCATATTCCGCCTCGAGGTTGGTGCTGATGACGCCCGTAGAAGGCAACACTTCGGCCACCGTGGGAGGAGAGAAGCCTCTCGATACCGTCGCCAGCAATGAAAATCCGCTATCGAATTTTCTCATCACCGATATGCGTGGCGCCAGTTCGTCCTGGTATGTCCGGCTTTGTTTCGTAATAGGATACTTATTCAGCCGCGTGATATCCACTTCGCTCTTGTTAAGGCTGAGGCCACCGGTAAAGAACCATTGGTCCTTAACCGTCACATCGAGTTGAGTGAACACGCTCAAATTGGTATTCCTGACATCATCATTCGTTTGAATGGTATCGGGGTTGCCATTCCTGTTATTCGATACCTGTGTATTGAAATAGCCCTGCTGGAATTCTGCTCCGCCGACAAGCTGCCATTCCAGTCCCGGTTTCTTCTTATCATACACGAACACGCTCCGTCCGCCGAATTGGGGCTCATTCCTCCTCTCGTAGTTCCGTATGGTCGGATTCTTGATCTGGGAGAACGCTCCATATAAAGAGGTAGTATTATGAAAGGCCTGCGTTATCGAATATTGATTGCTGAATCCTGCGAGTATATTCTTCTGGTAGATGGTAGCATGTGCATTCACGGCGCTTGGAAACCCGCCACCCGCAGGCCTTGCAGCCTTTGGATCGCTGTTATATTCGGCCAGTGTCAGTGCACCCGGCGTCTGGTATTGCATATCGGTGAAAAGGACCGAGGCCGTCAACTGTTGCTTGTCAGAAAGCTTCAGCTGGGATTCCCAGGTAAAATTGTCGCGCCGGAGGGCAGTCTGCGTACGATATCCATCCGTCTGGTTGTGGGCGAAGGTCAACTGGTTCCTCGAATCATCCTGGCCAAATCTCGCGGAGGCGAAAACATTCTGCAGGTTATAGCTGCCGGTCACATACTCTGCACTTGCACCGGGTTGCCAACGGTCGAGGTTGTTGAGGAGTATCAAACCACCCGTGCCGGAACCATACAGGCTCGAGGCAGGACCCTTGAATATCTCGATGCTTGAAAAATTATTCCAGGCAAACTGGTTGAAATAGGTATTGCCGCTCGGATCCGTTACCGGCAGGTCATTCCAGTACACCTTCACATTCCGCACACCAAAAGGAGAGCGAAGCGAGCTTCCGCGTATGTTGATGCGGTAACTCCCCGGCGAACGTTCCTCCATTCTCACACCGGCGATTGAGTTGAAACTGTTGACGAGCGAGGTCTTGTTATTACGGTCACTGTTGCTGAGATCGATGACCCTTACCGAGGAGGTAGATGAATTTTGCTTGCGATGCTGTTCGAAGGCCCTGATGGTTACTTCGCTGAGAAGCCGCGTGGAATCGCCGGTATCTTCCTGGGCGTAGGTGAAAATTGAAATACTGAATGCGACTAACAGAACGGGTATAATTTTCTTCATAGAAATGGGGGATGATTCGTACAATGAAGGTAAAACGTTTATTTATTATCTTCATTGCATGGCTAGCAAGAATAAGTTAGGGCTCTTTTCACTCACGATGATCGTAATCGGGTTGGTGATCGGAATGGGAATTTTCAGGACCTCCAAAGACGCTGCCCAGGCGGCGCTGACACCAACACTCTTCTTCAGCGCATGGATAGTAGGCGGCTTCGTCGCCTTTTGCGGAGCACTCACCTACGCAGAGATCGGTAGCCGCTATCCCGTAACGGGTGGGTATTATAAGATCTTTTCCTACGCCTATCACCCCTCGGTCGCCTTTGCCATCAACTGCATTATTCTTATCTCCAATGCTGCCTCCCTCTCGGGCGTGGCATTAATAGGAAGTGAATATATCACACCTCTCATCTTCAAATCCGAAACGAGCGACCTGGTCAAGGCCTTCATAGCAATGGGAGCGATCGTCCTGTTTTATGGCATCAACCTGATGGGTCTTCGCATGAGTTCGAGAACGCAGAATGTTCTTATGCTGATCAAGATCGCCATGCTGGTCGTTCTTATCGCCTCGCTCTTCTTCCCCTCGCTCTACAATACGGCCCCGCAGGCGCATGTGGATCTGAGTAAAGTGGATTCCGGAGCCATCCTCTTGTCCTTCGGCGTCGCACTAAAGGCTACATCCTTTACCTACGGCGGGTATCAGCAGACCATCAACTTCGGCGAGGAGATAGAGAACCCGCAAAAGAATATTCCCCGGGGCATCTTCATCGGCATCCTGGTCATCGTGACGCTTTACCTGCTTGCCAGCTATGCGTATTATCGAGTGATAGGATTCAATGAACTGAAAGAAACGAGTGGCATCGCCTCGCTCATCGCAGAGAAGATGTTTGGTACCACCGGCAGGATCGCCTCGTCCGGCCTCTTATTCATAGCCGTCATGGCTTATGTGAATGTGCTTCTCTTAAGCAATCCCCGCGTCATGTATGCCATGAGCGAAGACGGAATATTGCCTGCCATCTTCCGTAAGAAGGATGAGAAGAAGGACGTGCTTACCGTCAGTCTCACGGTGTTTGCAGCCATCTGCGTGATCGTGCTTTTCTTCGCCAACCAATTCAACGCTATCCTGAGCTTCACCATCTTCCTCGATTCCATCGGCATGGCCACCTCCGCCGCTACCATCTTCATGCTCCGCAAGCGGACGAAGCACCTCGATGGAACGGGCATTTATTCCATGAAGTTCTACCCCGTACTCCCAATAATATTCATCGCCACCTACCTGTTTGTCGGTACAGTCATTGCCATTACCGATCCCATGTACGCCATCATCGGCACTTCTGTATTCCTTGCCTTCCTGCTGCTCTATTTTCTAACACGATCACTGAGAAAAAAAGTTAAATAAATGGATCTTTCTTACATTTTAAACGAGCTCGGTGAGGAAAGAGAGCAATATTTCAATGCCGTCTCTCCTCCCATCATCCAGGCCAGCAATTTTGCATTTAAAACGGTGGACGATCTGAGTACCGCCTTCGAGGATGAAATGGGCGGATACCTTTATAGTCGTGGCCTCAATCCGACGGTGGAGATACTTCGCAGGAAACTGGCCGCCCTCGACGGCGCCGAAGACTGCCTCGTCTTCAACAGCGGCGCCGCGGCCATCTTTGCCGGTGTGCTCGCCAATGTCAAGGCCGGCGATCATATCGTTTCCGTCAGGAGCCCCTATACCTGGGCCCAGAAAATGTTCGATGTGATCCTCCCGCGCTTCGGCGTCACCACCACCTACATCGACGGTACCCTGGCCGGCAATTGGCAGGATGCGACTCTTCCCAATACCATATTATATTACCTGGAATCGCCCAATAGCTGGGACTTTGCCATCCAGCCGCTCGGGGAGGTGGCCACCCTGGCAAGATCGCGTGGCATAATAACAATGATCGATAATAGCTACTGTACTCCCCTTTACCAGAATGTGATCGATGCAGGGATCGATCTTGCCATGCAGACCGCCACCAAGTACATCGGCGGCCACAGCGATACGCTCGGCGGCGTCCTTAGCGGCAGCCGCAACATGATAAAGAAGATCTTCGACAGTGAATACATGAATATCGGCAGCGGCATTCAACCATTCAATGCCTGGTTGCTCATTCGCGGACTTCGCACGCTTCCCTCCCGCCTCGACCGCATCAGCGCCACTACCCGCCAACTGATCGACTATTTGAAACAAAGCCCGTTCATTGAAAGGGTCATCTATCCCCTCGATAAATCCTTTCCCCAGTTTGAGCTGGCCAGCCGGCAAATGAGCGGGGCAGGCGGACTTCTTACCTTCGTATTGAAGGTGGATTCGCGGGCGGAGGTCGTTCGTTTCTGCGAATCGCTTCAGCATATCCTGATGGCAGTAAGTTGGGGTGGTCACGAGTCGCTCATCATTCCAAAATGTGCGGGCATACCCTCCGAAGACTTCAATGCGGAAAACCCCGAACACAGGTATATACGCCTGTATATCGGTCTTGAAGACGCCGGCTATCTCATCAACGATATCCAGCAGGCTCTCGAGAGGCGGGGAATTTAACGCAGGCTTATAAAAAATCAATCGCGCAGCACCCGTTTTCTGTTATTTTTGTCCAATTATGAACCGCTGTATCAAACTGGCTATCTGCCTCCTGCTATATACCGCCGCAACCGCCCAGTCAAACGAACCACAACCCGGAGAGAAATGGGACCTGCAGAAATGCGTAGACTATGCATTGGCTAATAATATTTCCATCAAGCAGCAGGATGTACAGGCCCGCATCGCGGCGCTGACCTACAAACAAAGTTTTTCGAGCCAGTTCCCTTCCCTGAACTTCGGCACCAATCTCGGTCTGAATACCGGGCGGTCGATCGATAGGACCACCAACCAATTCACCACGGAGTCCATTTTATATAACTCATTCTCGCTACAGGCAAATGTCGATGTGTTCAACTGGTTCAGTAAAAAGAACACCATTGCCGGCGACAGGCTCGAGACGGAAGCATCCAAGGCGTCCGTAGAAAAATTAAAGAATGATATTTCGCTGAATGTAGCCGCAGCCTATTTGCAGGTACTGCTGGCAAAGGAACAGATCAATGTGAGCAAGGTCCAGATCAGCCAAACGGATTCGCAGCTCTACAACACGAGGATCCAGGTGCAGGTGGGAAGCCTGCCTGAATTGAACGTCGCCGAACTCGAAGCGCAGCTCGCAGCGGACAGCTCTTCTCTTATCAGCGCCATCGGCACGGAGAGGCAAAGCATCCTGTTGCTGCAGTCGCTCCTCAACCTGGATGCAGGCAAGCCCTTCGATGTAACTGCTCCGCCGGTTGAGCTCATTCCCATCGATCCCATTGCAGAGTTGCAACCCGAGCCCGTGTACGAACTGGCATTGAAGAACCTTCCACAGCAGCAGGTAAACAAACTACGCCTGGAGGCGGCGAGAAAATATCAGCAGGCCGCCAAGGGGAGCATGTACCCGTCAGTGTCCGTTGGCGCAAGTCTCGGAACCAACTATTCTACCATCAAGAATAACCAGAAACTGCTTAGTGCATTGCCGATTGGCGTGGACACCATTGCAGCGGTCTCGGGATCGAATACACCGGTGGTGGTTCCAAAATTCGACTATAACTATCGTATCTACGCCTCTCCCTATGGTACGCAGATTTCCGACAACTTCAGTAACAGCGTAGGCCTTAGCATTTCCGTTCCCATCTTCAATGGCCGCTCGGCGCGGACCAATTGGGAAAAACAAAAGTTGAATGTCACCAATCTCGCCCTGCAGCAGGATCTCGATAACATGACGCTGAAGCAGGATATCTATAAGGCGTACACCGATGCCATCACATCGATCCAGAAGTTCAACGCGACCACCAAGAGCGTGAGCGCATCGCAGCAGGCATATGACTTTGCGCAGAAGAGGTATGATGTCGGGTTACTGAACACCATCGACCTGCTGACAAACCAGAATAATCTCTTCCGGGCCAAGATCGAAAGACTATCGGCACAGTTCGATTACGTTTTCAAGATGAAGGTGCTGGAATTTTATAGGGGCCAGGGATTAAAATTATGATCCGCCCCCAATTGATATAATCGATTACCAAGAATCAAAACTTTCACATCATTATGAAGAAATCGCTAAAGTGGATACTCATCATAGCCAGCGTGCTGATCGTAATATTTATTCTCAGCAAGGTGTTCGGTAAAAAAGATACCGGCGAGAAGGTGGCCGTCGAGAAAGTATCGAAGAGGTCCATCACCGAAACCGTGACGGCCAGCGGTAATATTTATCCCGAAGTGGAAGTCAAGATAAGTCCTGATATTTCCGGTGAGGTCACCGAACTCAATGTCGAGGAAGGGGATAGTGTGAAGAAGGGACAATTGCTTGCACGTATCTATGCAGACATATATGCGCTGCAACGTGATGAGGCTTCTTCCCAGGTAAACCAATCGCAGGCAACGGTCGCAAATAATGAGGCCGCCATAGACGCACTCAACGCTTCACTGGCGCAGGCGAAACAGGCCTACGACAGGAATAAATCATTGTATGATCAGAAGGTGATCTCGAAGGCGGAGTTCGAGCAATTCGAGACGACGCTCCGGTCCACACAGGCAAACTTTAATGCGGCCGAGCAGAATATCCGAAGTCTGAAGGCATCCGTTCAGGCTGCCCAAACGGGTCTCACGAAGGCCAACAAAGACCTCGGCAGGGCTTCCCTCGTGGCGCCCATGGATGGCGTGATCTCGTCGCTGAAGATCAAGAAGGGAGAACGCGTTGCGGGCAACAGCTTCAACGTGGGAACGGAAATGATGACCGTAGCAGACATGAGCGTATTGGAAGTAAGAGTGGATGTGGGAGAAAATGATATTGTAAAAGTAAATATCGGCGACTCCGCCGATGTGGAAGTCGACGCATACAACAACAGGAAATTTAAGGGCATCGTGACGCAGATAGCCAGCAGCATCAAATCGTCTACCACCTCGGCAGTCACCAATGACGTTACCAATTACGAGGTGCGGATCCGGCTTGACCGTGAGGGCTACAAGGACCTCATAGATCCCGCCAGGCCGAAGAAGTTTCCCTTCCGCCCGGGAATGAATGCTAGTGCAGATATCAAGACGCGAAGGAAGGATAATGTACTATCCGTACCTATCACCTCCGTGAATGCAAGAGTGAAGGGCAGCGATCAAAGCATTGCGGATAAGAAGAAAGAAACTTCAGAAAGCAAGGGAGATGACAATCCCGATAACGTGACTGCCCCTATCGGTGACGAACTCGAAGAAGTAGTGTTCATCCTCCAGAAGGATGGAACGGTGAAGAAGACCATCGTTAAGTCGGGTATCCAGGATATCAACTATATCGAGATAACCAAAGGACTGGCCGGCGGGGAAGAAGTAGTCACCGGGCCTTACAACGCCGTAAGCAAGACATTGAAAGATGGCATGAAAGTTACGGTTGTTCCCAAAGACAAATTGTTCGAGAAAAAATAACGAAGACCTGATTCACATGCAAGAGTTCCCTACCGGGGACTCTTTTTTATTGGTAACAGCTTACCTTTATCCAAGAAACAATACACCGTGGCAAGGACATTTGGAATCATCGGAAGTGGAAGTTGGGCAACGGCCCTGGCAAAGATCCTTACCGATAACAAGGAACATATCAACTGGTGGGTACGCAACCCAAAGAGCCTGGAATATATTCGCGAACGGCGCCATAATCCTTCCTATCTCTCGTCGGTCAACTTCGACACCTCGCTTCTTACACTTTCTACCGATATCGGCCAGGTCATCAGGGATTCCGATATCCTGGTGATCGGCATACCTTCCGCTTATATCGAAGAAAGTATCGGGCATCTGCCGCTCACAATATGGCAGGGAAAGAAGATCGTCTCCGCCGTAAAGGGAATTCTCCCCGGTCAGAACATACTGCTCAATTATTACCTGCAGCAGAAATTCAAGGTCCCGCTGGAAAATTATTTTGCCGTACTCGGTCCATGTCATGCGGAAGAGGTCGCGTCGGAGAAGTTGTCCTATTTGACCTTCTCCGGAACGGATACCTCCATGGCCTCCTCGATAGCTTCCCATTTCGCCACCGACTACATCAATACCATCGTTAACCCCGATATACTCGGTGTGCAATATGCAGCAGTATTAAAGAACATCTATGCTATGGGTGCGGGGATCGCACATGGACTGGAATACGGCGACAATTTTTTGAGTGTCTACATTGCCAACGCCGCCGATGAAATGGCTGTCTTCCTGAAAGAATTCGGAGCCGAACATATCGTCGTAGGGGAGCATGAAAGCGAGGACGATCCCGTTACACATCGCAAAACGCCGAACTATGCGGCCTCCGTGTACCTGGGAGATCTTTTGGTTACCTGTTATTCCTTATACAGCCGCAACAGGACCTTCGGAAGCATGATCGGGAAAGGGTATTCGGTAAAAGCCGCGCAACTCGAGCTGAATATGGTGGCGGAAGGATACAATGCCGCAAGATGCATTCATGATATCAATTTGTCCGTACAGGCCCCGATCCCCCTGGCCGAGACGGTGTACAATATCCTTTGGCAAAATGTTAAACCGGTGGACGGATTTAAACAAATTGAGCAGGTGATGGTCTGATTTGTAGAGGACCGGCCAGGACGGCCGATCCGGGGAAGAACTTAAAATCTGCGTTATGCCACTTTCTTATTCAGGCTTCGGCCCGGTCGCCATATTGGTGATGATCATTTGCCTGGTCATCTCCCGCGCATACAGGAGCTACACGGAGCGCCAGCATCATTGATCCACGAAGAGATCGGATGCAATCCCGTCGGCCAATAATTTCCCTTCCCGGGTAAGCCTCAGATAGTCTGCCCCCGCTTCCATAAGTCCTCGCTTCCTATATCCTTCACTCTTTGCCTCCAGGCCTTCCACTATTTTCAAATCGCTTATTTCATTTTCCCGTAAAATATTTCCGATTCGTGCAATGCTCAGTCCCTGGCTCGTCCGCAGCGAGATCATGATGTACTCATTGATCTTTTGTGAAGCCGTCAACTCCTCCCGTTCCAGGGGAACGACTCCCTTATTGATCGAGTCGATATAGGATGTGTTGTTAGCGATATTCCACCAGCGCGCGCTTCCATCATAGGAGTGTGCAGAGGGGCCCAACCCAAGATAAGGACGGCCCTGCCAGTAGGATGAATTATGGCGGCTCCGCAATCCCGGCCGCGCGAAGTTGGATATTTCGTAATGCTCGTATCCCGCCTCTCCAAGCCAGTCCATCAGGAGTAGGAACTGTCGCGACTGCGTATCCGGGTCCACATCTTCACTCTTGTGCTGAAGTATCATCTTCTGCAAAGGCGTCTTCGGCTCTACCGTCAGTGCATAGCAGGAAATGTGCGGAATATTCAATGCCACCACGCGGTCAACGTTCTCCTTCCACTTCGCATCGGAAAGGCCCGGGCTTCCATAGATAAGATCGACGCTCATATTCTCAAAGACCTCCTTCGCCAATGCCAGGTTCTCAATTGCCTGCCGGGCCGTGTGCGCCCGGTTCATCCAGCGCAGATCCTCCTCGAAGAAGCTCTGCACGCCGATGCTCAGACGGTTAATGCCGGCCGACTTCCATTCCTGGAGCCTTTCCCTGGTAATGTCGTCGGGATTTACCTCAAGAGTGGTCTCCGCGCCTGGGTCTACTGCAAAATTCGCGTGTATCTTTTCTATCATGCCTGCCAGCTCCCCTGCCGAACACAGGCTCGGGGTGCCACCACCGAAGTAAATGGTCTCCACCGGTCCTTCACCCGGCAGGAAAGACGTGACCAGATCCATTTCTTTCAATAAAGCGGCTATTAATTCGTTTTTGTACCGTAAAGAAGTACTGAAATGAAAATTGCAATAGTGACAAGCCTGTTTGCAAAAGGGGATATGGATGTAAATGCCCGCCAACTTGTTTGTGATTTTATGGATATTTTTATCGTTGATTCGAAATTTGCCTGTCCATGGCCGGTGAAAGCTGACAACTTATGACAAAATTAAGACGGCAACTCCTTGTACCGGTTTTTTTATTGACTTGCCTTTACTCCACGGCTCAGAAGGGATACCCTCTGCACATTAAAGCGGTGGATAGGGACTCCTCATTCCTGTCCGATGAATTAAAACTTATCACTGAATTTCATGGTCGCAACGACTGCATTGCCTTTATCAATCAGCTGCCCGCTTCCTTGAGGACAAAGGGATATGTGACGGCGTCTATCGATAGTATCGCCTATGATTCGGCCTTTGCAAGGATCGTCCTGTACGTCGGCGATAGGTATCAATGGGCGCAACTGGATACGAGAAAGGTAGATGCCGGCGTATTGCAGGCGGTGGGGTGGAGAAACAAGACATTTTCAGGAAGCCCGATGGACTTCGGGCAGGTGGAAGAATGGCAGGAAAAGATCTTGACATACATGGAGAATAACGGCTACCCCTTTGCAAAGGTGTACCTGGATAGCTTCGAGGTAGGCAATGATACATTGGTTGCGGGTTACGATACGATGGCAAACGGCCGGGTAAGGGCAAGATTGAATTTGGACAAAGGACCGGTGTATAAGATCGACAGCATACGGGTTTTTGGGAATGCGAAAATAGCCAACGAATTTCTCCAGCATTATCTCGATATCCGGAATGGAAGCGTATTCGATAAGGAAAAACTACTCCGCATCAGCAAAAGGATGCGCGAGCTGACCTACGTTGAGGAAGAGTATCCCGCCAAACTGGTCTGGCTGAATTCCGGATCCATCCTGGACATGTATCTCAAGCAAAAAAAGTCGAGCCAGGTAAATGTATTGGTTGGGTTTCTTCCAAACAGCGATCAATCCTCTTCGAAGAAATTACTCATCACCGGCGAGGCGAACCTGAATTTGAAGAATGCATTGGGCGCAGGGGAAACGATCGGGCTTAACTGGCAGCAGTTGCAGGTCAAATCACCGAGACTTAACATTCTTTACCAGCATCCCTACCTGTTCAATACCCCGGTGGGGCTGGACTTCGCCTTCGACATGTTTCGCAAGGATAGTACTTTTCTCAATGTCAATCTTCAACTCGGGGCACAGTACGTACTCAACATAAACCAATCCGGGAAATTGTTCATTCAACGTTTCCAGACCATCGTAAACGGCGTCAATAAGAATTACATTCTCCAGAATTACAGCCTTCCCGACGAAGCCGATGTGAACTCCGTCAATATCGGGATCGACTATGAATACAACAATACCAATTACCGTCGCAATCCATCGAAGGGAAATGAATTTCATATCATCACATCCGCGGGTACGAAGAATATTAAAAAGAATAGTGAGATACTGGATCTAAAGGATCCCTCCAACCCATCCTTTGACTTTAATTCGTTATATGATACGCTTAAGCTGAAGACCTACCAGTTCCGTGTGCGGGCCACCGCAGCAAAGTATTTTCCATTGGGGCGTCAGCACCGGAGTACCATCAAGACGGCATTGAACGGCGGCTTCCTGCAGAGCGGGAACGTATTCCGTAACGAACTCTTCCAGATAGGAGGGTACAAGCTATTGCGTGGATTCGATGAGGAGAGCCAGTATCTCTCGCAATTCGTTGTCGGCACCGCCGAATACCGGTACCTGGTAGGGCAGGACTCCTACTTCTATGCCTTTACCGATGGAGGATGGGGACGCAACAATAGTCAAAATACGAATGTCAGTTATACGTACTTCGGTACGGGTCTCGGGCTGGCCTTCGAAACCAAAGTAGGAATATTCAACCTCGCACTGGCCGTGGGGAAAAGAAGCGATCTCGAATTCAATCTCAGGCAATCGAAGATCCACTTTGGATTCCTGAATTATTTTTGATCCTTTGCTCTTTTCTGTGTTTTCATCTTTCAACTTCTCCGTACGAAAGCTATTTTTGCAACTCAATCCAAATACTTGCTGCGTTTCTTCCTATTCTTCCTATTTATTTTTCTACTTGTCATTAAAGCCCCGGCCCAATCGACAAAGGACACCCTCATTCCTTTGCCCACTGACTCCAATACGTCGGTCAGGGATTCATTGATTGGTGACAGCACCCAGGGTTCGTTGCCCATAGCGGTTATTGTTAGTGATTCGGTTTCGAAGCGGCCCCTGTTCTCCGGAGTTGCCTGGCATGTGCTGCCGGGAGTTTCACTGGGTGAACAGATCCTGCAGAGACATCCTTATTTCAACTTTCATTCGCGGCCCATTGCCGTGCTTCCCGATGTTAAGATCTTCATGGGGAAGGAAGTAATGTTTTATTCCCTGATCGCGATCGTGCTGATCTTTGCTTTGTTGAAGCTCGCCTTCTCCAAGTACTTCAATGATCTGTTCCGGGTATTCTTCCGTACTACCATGAAGCAACGACAGATAAGGGAACAGTTGATGCAGACTCCCTTGCCATCGCTCGTGTTCAATGTGTTCTTCATCGCCAGTACGGGTCTGTATATCGATTTCATGTTCCAGTACTTCAACTTCATGCCGGTGCCTAATTTCTGGGTACTCTATCTCTATTGTTGCGTCGGTCTTGCCGTGATCTACCTGATCAAATTCATAGGCCTGAAGATCTGCGGATGGCTGTTCAACATGAAGCAGGCTGCGGATTCCTATATTTTCATCGTGTTCATCATTAATAAGGTGATCGGGATATTCCTGCTGCCCTTCCTGGTATTGCTGGGCTTTATGGATGGGTTGTGGTATGCTGTCGCCCTGGTAATTTCATGGGCCGGCATCGGAGCGCTCCTGCTCTACCGACTTATTTTGGGCTTTTCCGCGGTTCGTAATGAGGTCAAATTCAACCTATTTCACTTCTTTTTATACCTCGTGGCCTTCGAGGTGGCTCCCCTTTTACTGATTTACAGGCTTTTACTCTTAGTTTTCTAAATATAAAGACTTAACTTTGCAGCCAATTTACGGATGCTAATATGGTTAAAACTGGGGTGAATAAGGCCGACCCGGCCAAAGACATACAGAAGATCCTGATTACCCAACCGAGGCCTGAAAGTGATAAGTCGCCGTACTTTGAACTTTCAAGGAAATACAGCGTCAAGTTGGATTTTCAGCCTTTCATTCGACTGGAGGGGATTCCTGCCCGGGATTTCCGGAAGCAGAAGATCGAGATACCTAACTATACAGGCGTCATTTTTACCAGCCGTAATGCCATCGATCACTTCTTCCGCACCTGCGATGAAATGAAGGTGAATGTCTCCCAGGACACCAAGTATTTCTGCATCACAGAAGCCGTAGCGCTCTATCTTCAAAAATTCATTCTCTATCGCAAACGCAAGGTCTTTTATGGCGTTGATGGCAGCAATAAGAGCATGTTTGATGTGATCAATAAACACAAGGGAAACGAGAAGTTCCTGTATGTGTGTTCAGAGAACCAGCAGGACAATGAGATCGTAAACTGGCTCAAGAATAACAACTGCGAGTTCGCCCTCGGGTTCATGTATCGCACCCAAAGCAATGATGTCCGCGAATTGATGACCGCCAACGAGTATGATGTCATCTGCTTCTTCACACCAAGCGGGATCAAAAGTCTCTTCGACAATGTACCAAAATACAAGCAGAACGGAACGGTGATCGGCGCCTTCGGAGGCAATACCACCAAGGCGGCGGAAGAGGCGGGCCTCACACTCGATATCAAGGCCCCCCAGCCACAGACGCCAAGTATGGTGGCGGCGCTGGACAAATTCCTGGCTGAATCCACAAAGAAAAAATGATCGTCAGATAATAGCATTGAAAGCCCGGAGAATTCGTCTCCGGGCTTTTTCTTTTTGTATGCCTTCCTTTTCCATCGAACTTTACACTATGTCCAAACACACCAATCATCTTGCAACAGAAACAAGCCCGTACCTGCTGCAACATGCGCACAACCCCGTAGACTGGCATCCCTGGGGGGACGAGGCGCTTGAGAAAGCGAGGAAGGAAGACAAACCCATTCTCGTGAGCATCGGCTATGCCGCCTGCCATTGGTGTCACGTGATGGAGCGCGAGAGTTTCGAGGACGAGTCCACGGCGCGGATCATGAATGAGAATTTCATCAACATAAAGATCGACCGGGAAGAGCGGCCCGACCTGGATCATATTTATATGGATGCCCTGCAGGCAATGACCGGCAGTGGAGGATGGCCGTTGAACATGTTCCTTACCCCGCAGGCTAAGCCCTTTTATGGAGGCACCTACTTTCCGCCCGTGAAGGCATTCAACCGGGCGTCGTGGACGGATACGCTCGAAGGAGTTATCGGCGCCTTCAGGGACCGGCGAGAGGAGGTGGAGGCACAGGCCGACAATCTTACCGGTCATCTCACGAGTTCCAATTCTTTCGGACTGCAATCGCTGACGGGGGAGGATGATTTTTTTTCCAAAGAAAAATTGAAGGACATTTTTCAAAACAGCATGAAGACGGCGGATAGGGAATGGGGCGGGTTTGGAAATGCACCCAAGTTCCCGCAGACGTTCACCATCCAGTGGATGCTTCGGTATCATCACCTCACGGGTAGCGCCGACGCGCTGGACCAGGCCTTGCTCAGTCTTGATAAAATGATAGCGGGGGGAATATATGATCAGCTGGGCGGAGGGTTCGCCCGGTATTCGACAGACAGGGAATGGCTGGCTCCTCATTTCGAGAAGATGCTTTACGATAATGCCTTGCTGATCTCTGTTCTCAGCGAAGCCTATCAGCTCACGAAAAAGGAAAGGTACCGCGAGGTGATAGATCAGACGATGGAATTCATTCAGCGGGAAATGCTTCACCCATCCCAGGGCTTCTTCGCGGCGCTGGATGCAGATAGTGAAGGAGAGGAAGGGCGGTTCTATGTATGGTCGCTTTCCGGGATTGAAGCCGTGCTGGGTGGCGAGAGCGGGCTGTTTTGCGAATTTTATGATGTAACGGAAAAAGGAAACTGGGAAGGAAAGAATATTCTACGAGTGTTGCAGCCGGTGGAAATGTTTGCCGCTTCAAAGGGAATGGAACCATCCGTACTGGCGGCCATGCTCCGGGACGGGCGGGAAAAACTCTTGTTGGCAAGGGGCAAGCGGGAGCGGCCGTTGTTGGATGATAAGATCATCCTGGGATGGAATGCTCTTATGAATACGGCTTGCTCCAAGGCGTTTGCGGCAACAGGCAATGATGCTTATCGCGAACTGGCGATTGCAAATATGAGATTCCTGCTACAGCATCATGCAGGAAAGCAAGGGAAAGAATTTCATCACACGTGGAAAAATGGACAGGCAAAATTTCCCGCTTTTCTCGACGACTATGCATTCCTGATCCAGGCGCTCATTCATCTGCAGGAAATAACCGCTGATTTGCATTGGCTGGAAGAGGCCAAAGAACTGGCAGGATTTGTGATCGTTAACTTCAGCGAAGAGGATACCGGCTTCTTTTTCTATACCCGCGAAGGTCAGCACGATGTTATTGTTCGAAAGAAAGAGGTCTACGATGGAGCCACACCTTCCGGAAACTCTGTGATGGCAGGCAACCTGCATTACCTTTCAATCGTTTTTGATAGGTCTGATTGGGCGATCCGAAGCTCAGAGATGGTAAAGCGACTGGGAAAAGCAATTTTTAGTCATCCGACTTCGTTTGGCTATTGGGCTGCGCAATTCCTGGAAAGAGTCGTAGGGACTTCAGAGATCGCCGTGATCGGGAAAGCAACTAAGGGTATTCACGAAGAGATTCTCCGGTATTATATTCCAAACCGGGTGATCATGGTGTCTGCTATTGAGAATCAGTTGTTCCCTTTGTTGGCTGGAAAGAAGGCTACTGATCCGCCCTCTGTGTACGTCTGTAAGAATTTCGCTTGTTTACAACCAGTTATCTCCATGAAGGAGGTTATTGCACTGATAAACAGTACAAATAGCCTCAATTAATTTTCTGTTAATACAATAAAACAACCTCAGTAATCGTTAGAAGATTTACGTCGTAAAATCCGCTTTGGCTATATAAAATTAAATTGTAACGTTGTGGTGAAGAATAAACCAAATAATTATATTTGCCCAATACCCTTCAAGAGTATGAAAATGAAAAACCTTAACTACGCAGTCTTCGCAGCTGTATGCATTTCGATGCTATCTGGTTGCGGAATCCTGGGAAAGAAAAACAAGGGTGGATCCCTGCCTGATGATGGTCAGGTCTGGGGCATTTCTCCCGGTAACCGTTACTCCCTTCCAAAACCTCCGGGGATGGTTTACATCCCACAGGGAACCTTCCACATGGGACCCAGCGATGAGGATCCAGCTTATGCTTTCAGTGCACGTAACCGTTCCGTTTCCATCAGTGGATTCTGGATGGATGCTACTGAGATCACCAACAACGAGTATCGTCAGTTCGTCTTCTGGGTGCGCGATTCTGTCGCCGCACGCAAAATGGGCAAGGTCAAAGCCGGAGCCGATGGCAATGAGTATGTTGACTGGAAAGCCATGAAGGCGATGAAATGGGACGATCCCAAGACTGTTGAAGCACTCGGCAATACCGACCTGATCCTTTCTCCGGAAGACCGTGTATTCGGTAAGAAGGAAATCGACGCCTCCAAGCTGATCTACCATTCAGAAGTATTCGATCTGAAGGAAGCAGCCAAGAGGGAGAACTCAGGCAAGGCGCGTTCGAAGTTTATTCTTAAGAAAGATATTCCGATCTATCCCGATACGCTTGTTTGGATACGTGACTTCTCGTATTCTTATAACGAGCCGATGACAAAGCGTTATTTCTCTCACCCGGCTTTCGGTAACTATCCTGTTGTGGGTGTGAACTGGAAGCAGGCTACGGCTTTCTGCGAATGGAGAACCCATTACCTGAACGCTTACCTGGATGGAAAGAAAAGGGCGCAGGAATCTGATTTCCGTCTTCCTACAGAAGGACAGTGGGAGTATGCAGCCCGTGGCGGACGTTCACAATCGATGTTCCCCTGGGGTAATTATTATCTCCGTAATAAGAAAGGATGTTTAATGGCCAACTTCAAACCCGGCCGTGGTAACTATCCTGAGGATGGCGGTTTCTACACCGTGCGTGCCGATGCATACTGGCCCAATGATTTCGGCTTGTATTGTATGGCGGGTAATGTGGCAGAATGGACCTCTTCCATCTTCTACGAAGGACGTAATAACTTTCAGCATGATATGAACCCGGACGTGCGGTGGAATGCAAAGGATGACGATCCTCCTTTGATGAAGCGTAAGATCATCCGTGGTGGTAGCTGGAAAGATGTTGGTTACTATCTTCAAACCGGTACCAGCACCTACGAATACCAGGACTCGGCAAAATCCTACATTGGATTCCGCAGCGTGATAGATTTACCAGCTGCACCTTCCAAGGGTCGCCGCTAAGACTAAAAAATACTTAGAGGCCGTCTGAATGGCGGCCTCTTTTTTTCCTCATTTTGACAATTTTTTCACTGTTCATTTCGTTTCTTTTAAAATTTAATAATCCAAAAACGAACCCTTTATGCTTTTCTTTAAAACCCAACGAGGTCAGGTAGTCCTCAATTTCCTTTTCAGCTTTTTCGCGGCTGTGGTAATCTTTGCCGCCATGATGAAGATCCTTCACTGGAAGGGCGCCGATGAGGCTATCATGGTCGGTCTGATATCTGAAGCAATCGTATTCCTTGTAATGGCCTTCTTAGTGCCTCCTCCCGAGGAACCACATTGGCAGCGTTATTTCCCTGATATCAATCATCACCCTGATCTCGATCCTAACTTTAAACCAACTCCTCTTTCCCTCGGCTCGGCTGCCTCTGGCAATCCTGCGCTGAATAAACTGGAAGACATGCTGCGCGATGCAGACATCACTCCGGCTAACCTCGGTCGCCTGGGCGAGAACTTCAAGAAGTTAGGTGGTACAGTAGATAAAATGGCCGATATCACGGATGTGGTAGCAGCTACGAGCGACTATACTAACAAGACAAAGGAAGCAGCAACGGCTTTGGGTACAATGAAAGATGCTTATCTCGGCGCAGCCAGCAGCATCCAACATTTCAATGCCGCCGCTGATGGTACAAAGCAATTCCACGACCAGGTACAGGTGTTGACGAAGAACTTGTCTTCGCTGAACACGATCTATGAACTGGAATTACAGGATACCAACAATCACCTGAAAGCAATGAACAAGTTTTATAGCAACCTTACCCAGGCTTCTGAAGCTATGCAAGGCAGCGTAGAAGATGCTCACAAGGCAAAGGATCAGATCGCTTTATTGGCGAACAACCTCGGCCGACTGAACAATGTCTACGGCAATATGCTCAGCGCTATGCAGGGTCGCAACTAACAACTATGAAAGGATTCGTTTGAATTATAACAAAATCCATATCCCGTGATTTTCTTAGAAGGAGTCACCATTTCTAAAGCAAAAACCATCAATAATCATGTCATTACCTCGTGAGCCGCGGCAGAAAATGATCAACATGATGTATCTCGTTCTGACAGCACTGCTGGCGCTGAACGTATCATCTGAGATCCTCAATGCCTTCAAAACGGTCAACAGCAGCTTGGAGAATACAAATGTCGTCGTCAATAAATCGACGGAGCAGATCATGGCTTCTCTTGAACAAAAGAAGAGAGATGCAGCGACTGCAACCAGGGCAAATTTCTGGTATCCTAAAGCTGATAATGCCCGGCAACTCAGTAAGAGCATCTTCGACTATATCCAGACCCTGAAAGATAAAATTCTTACAGAAGCTGGCGGAGATCCTAAGGACGCAACAAAAAAATACAAAGACGGCGATCTTGAAATTGTAACAAGGATCATGATCGAGAAAGGAGAAGGAAGCAAGTTGGAAAAAATGCTGACTGAATATAAGAAGAATATCCTGGGGATAGATCTTTCTATAGACTCAGCTTTTAAGACCACTCTTCCGATCAACCTGGAGAAGCCGAAAACGCAGAACAGGGCCGGTAAAACATGGGAAGGCGCTTACTTCCACATGGTACCCACTGTGGCTGGCTTAACTATCCTCAGTAAGTTTCAGAACGATATCAAGACTTCTGAGAACAGGGTGGTTCAGTTCATACACAATAAAGTAGGTGAAGTCAATGTGGTATTCGATAGTTATGGAGCTGTGATCGGTCAAAGTTCCAACTACCTGATGCCAGGTCAAGACATCGAAATTACTGCGGGAGTAGGTGCATTCAGTAAGAAGGCACAACCTACTATCGTAATCGGTGGTTCGGGAATAAATATCGGTGAAGATGGCGCAGCCCACACGAAATTAGCTGGCGGCGGCGTCGGTAGTCACACCATTCCTGTTAAGATCACCTATATGAACCAGGAATCAGGAAAATTGGAGACGATTGAAAAGACGGTATCCTATACAGTTGGGATGGCGAACGCTTCAATAGCCCTCAATAAGATGAACGTTCTTTATATCGGAGTAGATAACCCGGTTACTATCGCTGCCAGTGGTGGTGGTGATGATAAGATCAATGCGACGATCAGCAATGGTTCACTTGTAAGAGTACCAGGTCAACCCGGACAATGGATAGCACGCGTTAACACTGTAAATGATAAAACGATAATTACTGTTTCAGTTGATGGTAAGTTATCAGGTGCTTCAGAGTTCCGCGTTCGTACAGTTCCACAGGCACAGGCCTATGTGGGTGGAAATCCAAGTGGCGCAAATATTGCTGCTGGTGCCTTCAGGGCACAGGGCGGTGTAGGTGCAGGTATCAAGGATTTTCCTTTTGAACTGAGCTATGCTGTTACAAGCTTCACACTTACCTGCGACACCGATGAGGGTGACCTGGTTTCGATCCCTGTTACCGGTAACGCCTTTGCTGGTGCGGTCAGGAATGCGATCAACACTCACGTGAAAGCAGGAAAGATGGTTACGATCGATGATATCAGGGTAAAAGGACCGGATGGCAGAACCACTCCAGCGCCTTCTTTGATTTACTATATTAAATAGACCTAGAATATGAAACATATCTTTTTAAAAACCGGATTGCTTTTGTTTGCTGCCACATTAGTGATGGGTGAAGCAAGTGCACAGCGCACTGGTCGCAAGAGAGGAACAACTCCTGCCAACCAGACCCAGCCGGCAACGCAACAACAGAACAACAATAACCAGCAGCCTTCCGGATACGATCCATATGGCGGTCTTCCTATCAGGGTTGACACATCGGGGGTAAACGATACCATCGTACGGAAATCGCTTCGCAACGACAATGCCTTCGATAAGAGCAATGTCAATGCGCGCACGCCGCTCCCTTATGAGCACCTGCGCTGGGACGATGCCCTTTTTGCCGAAAAGGTTTGGAGGGAACTCGATCTCCGGGAAAAGATGAATCAAGCATTCCGCTATGACGCGACGGATGACAACGGAAGCCAGTTATTCATCAATATGTTACTGAAAGCGGTTAATACCGGCCAGGTAACAGCCTTTGAAGATGACAGGTTCGCCATCCCCAAGACGCTCGAAGCTATCCAGCAGCTGACCGTTGGTAAGGCAGATACCGTTCCTGAATACGATGTCAACGATATCAATAAGATCAAAGGCTATGTGGTCACAAGGGCCAGCTTCGATCCCAAGGCCGTTACTAAACTCCGTATCAAGGAAGAATGGGTCTTCGATCGCGAGTCCAGCCGGATGTTCGTCCGGATCCTCGGAATCGCTCCGTTAAAGACAGAATACTATCCTAACGGGCAGGAAAGAGGAACCTCTACCATGTTCTGGGTGTACTACCCTGACCTTCGCCCTATGTTGGCGAAAGCAGAAGTGTACAATCCTAAAAACATGGGACAAAGCCGGATGACCTGGGAGGAAATGTTCGAAAGCCGCATGTTCAGCAGCTATATCGTTAAGTCGACGATCGATAACGCCTCTAACCGGAACATCAAGACTTATATCAAGGATCCGATCCTGGCGCTTCTCGAAGGAGACAATGTCAAGGACAAGATCTTCAACTATGAGCAGGATCTCTGGTCGTACTAACAATTGTTAATCAATACTCTTGATAAGAAAAAAAAGGGCCCTGGTAACAGGGCCTTTTTCATTGGATAAAACTTTAATTCATAATGTCTTAAAAATATTTTCAAAAAAGGTATAACTCCTATAGGAAAATAAGATAATTGTTGTACTTTCGTCTCGGTTTTTCATAGGATATTGGATTTTAAAAACGGGGCTGGATTTCTATCCTGGCCCCATTTTTTTTTACTCCGTTCCTGCTTCACCTACCCCTTCCGTTTTTTGCTTGAAGTAATTAGTAATCATTGCCGATTTAGCCTTTCCCACAAGCTTCTCCAACTCTTCCGGTGTCTTTTCCCGCACATTTTTGACCGATCTGAGCTCTTTTAGAAGCAATTCAGCCGTCGCCTTGCCGATGCCCGGAATGTCCTCCAATTCGTTCTTAAAGGTTCCCTTGCTTCGTTTATTGCGATGGAAGGTGATCCCGAAGCGGTGAACCTCGTCGCGGATGCGGCGTATCAGTTTAAGGCCATCGCTATTGTAGGGCAGCTTCAGGGACTCCATATCGCCGGAGAAGAATAATTCCTCCTCGTTCTTAGCCAGGCCGACCAGGGTCGTCCGGTTGGCAACCCCGAGTTCGGTCACCGCCTCTATCGCTGCGCTTAACTGCCCCTTTCCTCCATCTATGATCACCAGCTGGGGAAAAGGCTGTTCCTCTTCCTTTAGCCGCTTATAACGCCTGTAAACGGCTTCCTTCATCGAGGCAAAGTCATTGATCCCTTCCACGGTCTTGACATTGAAGTGCCGGTAATCCTTCTTGCTCGGTTCTCCATTCCTGAAACAAACCATCGCAGACACAGGGTAGCTCCCCTGGAAGTTGGAGTTATCGAAGCATTCGATATGCACCGGCAGCTCCTGCAATTGAAGGCTTAACTGCAGTTGCTCAAGCACCTTTATCTTATCCGTATTCCGGGAGAGTTTTAAGCGCTCCTTGTTCTTCAGCTCTTCGATAAAATAATCTGCATTCTTCTCCGAGAGATCCAGCAGTTTCTTTCTATCTCCGCCCTTGGGAATGCTTATCGTTATATTCTCTCCCGGATATTCAATTGGGAAAGGAACTATGATCTCGTTAGCATCGCTGTTGAATGTGGTCCGGAGTTGCGCCACCGAAAAACTCAATATCTCTTGCGGTTGTTCATCGAGATGTGTTTCAACCCGCGTGGTATGTGTCTGCACGATGGTGCCATTGCGCACCATCAGGTAATTGACGAATGCTATATCCTTATCCTTTACCAACGAGAAGACATCCACATCGCCCGTCTTCATGTTTGCAACAGTGGAGCGAGCCTGGTAGTTCTCGAGATAGGTGATCTTCTTTCGCGTTAGCTCGGCCTTTTCGAAAGCCATGCCGGCCGCCAGCCCTTTCATTTCGTCTTTGAAATGACGGATGACCGGTGAAAGATTTCCTTTGAGCAAATTTTTCAACTGGTCGATACTCTCCTGGTACCCTTCCGGTGTCTGCAGGCCCTCGCAGGGACCTTTGCAATTCCCGAGATGGAATTCGAGACAGACCTTAAATTTTTTTGCCTTGATATTCTTCTCCGTCAGGTTGAGTGAACAATTGCGAAGCGGGATGGTCTGGCGTGTGAACTCGATCAGCTCCCTTACTTTTTTCACGGATGTGTAGGGGCCCATATATTCCGATCCATCATTGATCCGGTTGCGGGTGAGGTACACGCGGGGAAAGGGTTCGTTCTTGATGATGATGAAGGGATAGCTCTTATCATCCTTCAGGTTGATATTGAAGAGGGGCTGAAACTCCTTGATCAGCGAATTCTCCAGCAGAAAGGCATCCTGCTCGGAATTGACAATGGTGAATTCGATCCGTTGGATCCGACGTACCAATTCATGTGTCTTGTAATTACCGAGGGTCTTGTTGAAGTATGAGCTGACACGCTTCCTGATATTCTTCGCCTTTCCCACGTAGATGAGATCGTCGCCGGCGCTGTAATATTTGTAAATGCCCGGCTGTTGGGGAATACCCGCGGATAATTGCTGAAATTCTGCTGCTGTCATTTTTATTCACTCTCACCCCAGGTCACTTCAAACGTGGTTGTCGTTTCCTTCTGACCCGGTAACTGTTTTATGATGGTAACCTGGAAACTCCGGTCCGTCTGCCACAGAAGCTTTTTCTCTACAGAGCTATCCCGTGATTCCCGGTAGCTATTAATGATGATATTGCTTACTATGTCGCCCGATGGGTCTGGTTTGATAAGTACGTCTTCCCGCTGAATTTCCTCTTTCTCCGGATTCACCGGGAGATAGGTCAATGTTACCCGCTGCAGGGTCTCATCGAAGCTCTTTTCTTCGTTGAACCTATCCTCGAATGCGGCGGAGGAAATATCCGGCAAAGATAGAAAATCCTTTGCAGCGTCTTTGAACTGTTCACGTGGGATATAGATCGTGTCCGTGTGCAGGCTGTCAATGTAGACATATTTCCGGATGGAATAGACCGAGGTGTCTATGTGTGCTACCTGGCTATTGATAAAGGACAGCACAGGGAAGAATTTTTCATGAGGTGTCTTCTTTTTTTGCTTGCAGGCGAGCAGGCACATTGGCAGGATCATAACGGCAAAGGCTCTCAGAATTATTTTCATCTTTGTGGAGAATGGTGAATTAGCTGTAAAATTAACCGAAAACATTTTGGAATGACGGGTCCTATAGGCAAAGAAAAATCCCGTCCTGTGAGACGGGATTCAGTCTAATAATTTCGGGCATCATTCATTCAGCGTGATACCGAGCTTCAAGCCGAAGTCAAACAGATTTTCCTTCACCGGATATTTGTTCTTGAAGCTGGAGAGCATCTGGTAACGCACCTGTGGTCCGATCTGCCATTTGGTTTTGCCACTGGTATAGTTGATGAATGTTTCGAAGCTGCTGCTGACGTTCATATTTCTTACTAACCAGGGAACCTTTGCATAGTTCTTATAGTCCGTTGATATCATGTAGGCCCTGTCGCTGACAACATAGGTCGGTTGCACCGTGCCGGCAATGCCCCAGCTTGTATTCTTGTTTCCGATAAGATCGAGTTCGGCGCCGATGGGTGCAGAAACGGAGAAGTAGAAGTTTTTCAGCCAGTCGGACTTGTAGCCGCTATAGTTGCGGTAACGGGTCCAGGCCGAGACGGCACTGTTTGTACCTGTCCCGGTACTGAGGTTGATGGTCGCGATCTCTTTATTGTAGGCGAAGGCCTTTATGTCATACCGGTTGATATTGAACTGAAGGCCTCCACGGAGCCGCAGGTTCTTCGATAGCGGGTAGCGGGCTGCCACGCCGAGCTGAACGCCCAGGTCAGGCTTGTGGGTAACCGCTTTGTTTACATCCGTGATGGAGGCAAACGGATAGTTGGCTGCTGCAGGGAGGTTGTTATCCGACAGGTTATCGTACGACTTGTTGACACTGAGCTTCCGGTAGCTGATAGTAGGCGTCACGAATAGCTGCCAGCTTATCTTCCGGGAAACCTTTTGGTGCCGGAAGGCATTGGTCACGCTTTCGATCGTCAACAGGTTGGCGTCGGATGGAGGCGTGTTTTTCTGAGTAGCGATAGAGGGAAGAAAACCTGGAGTGGCATCTTCGGCCACTACAACCGGTCCATTCTGTGAGATCGCAATGGTATTTGCATTGATCGTGTTGACGGCGGCGGGATCGGTTTCCTGCCGGACATAGATCTGATGCTGTTGCAATACCGCAATCTGTGCCGGGGACTCGGTGAGAGGCATTAATTCAGCAATCGCGGGCGTGATCACAGGGGTAATATCGTGCACCGGCGACTGGTCCTCTTCGGGGGATTCAGCCGGTTTATTGAATGGCAGAAGGTCTTTGATTGTTTGAGCAGGACTGGCAACAACCGAGTGTTCGACGGGTTTCATTTCCCCGATAGAAGTATTGAGTTCAGTTGTTTCATTCGGTGTCTTGGAAGCAGGGTAGATCGTCATTACCCATGTAACAGCTCCGCCGGTCAGGAGTAATAACAGACCCAAGCCGAGACCGTACCACTTTCTCCGGGTATGTAAGGCATTGTGAACGCCTTTCCAAACCTTATCTGAAGGGAACATCCGGTATTGATCAGCATTCTCCTTAATATGCTGTTCAAAATCCCTGTTACTATAATTGCTCTCCATAACCAGTTGCTAATTTAGGATACGAAACTATCTGTGGCTTACTGCGGCCAGCCAATTAATATCTTGTTTTGGTTTTTGCATGATTCTCTTCCTGACCAATATGTCTTCAAGCATGGCCTTCGCTCTCGTGTACTGGCTCCTGCTCGTACTCTCCTCGATATCCAGCATCACGGATATTTCACGATGACTATATCCTTCCACAGCATACAAGTTCAAGACTGTCCGGTATCCAATTGGCAGCAGCCGGATGCATTCAACTACCTGCTTCGCCTGGATGATGGCCGGGACGCTGTCTTCCCTTACCTGGACCCCCGTGGCATGAATTATATCGACACTTTCATTGAACTTCTTATTCTTCTTCAGGATATTGATGCAGGTATGAACCACGATCCTTCTTATCCAGCCTTCAAAAGCGCCCCTGTTCTCAAACGTATGAACCTGTAGGAAGACCTTGATGAATCCTTCCTGCAACATGTCTTCTGCATCCTCCCGGTTGTGTGCGTATCTGTAACAAACAGCAAGCATTTTTGCACTGTATTTGTTATACAACTCCCGTTGCGCAGTAGCATCATTATTCAAACAGCCTTTTAAGAGGGCTTCCTCGGTCATATATTCCGTTTGGTTCCCTGTAATTTAGACAATTTTCAAATACAAATGCTGCACCGGATCGTAAATTCCGGTCTATTTTGGTGGGTTTTGCGGGTTGTTTTTCCTAAGTAGGCTGTCCAGCGGATATTTTGCTTTGAGGCTGTCCCGCAGTGCATCGCTCCAGTCGATAAGGGTATTCTTCTCTTCCGGCGTCAGGCGGGCGTCGCGGTGCATCCAGGTATATGAGTTCAGGGGCATCTCATTTTCCTTTACCTGTTCGGCTATCTCCTCCAGTTTATGATACTGGTAACGGAGCCTCTTGTTGGTATATTCATCGAAGTTCAGGTGTCTCTTTCCTTCCTTTACATGGTTGTCAAGCCACCAATCAACGGGCTGGGTATAGCTGTACCATGGATATCTCGTATTGTTCGAATGACAATCATTGCAGGCCTTCTCCAAAATGGTCTGCACGTGCGCCGGGATCGGGAAGTTATTGCCGATGAAGTTGGGACGTGGTCCCTTGTCCTTATTCTTTGCCGGGTGGAAGAATTGAAGGATCACCAGGGCAGCGAGCAGGAAGATTCCAATTTTCTTTAGCATGTCGATTATTTTTTTTCAAAGGCGGCCTTGTCAATGAGTACCTCGCCCGTCATCTCGGGAGGTATCGGCAGGCCCATCATGGTGAGTATGGTTGGAGCGATATCGCCCAATTTCCCCGCGCGAATGATCCCTTTCCAATCGTTGTCGATTATGAAGAAAGGAACCAGGTTGAGCGTA
>Ga0193753_10000848_pt1 | contig 28403 bp, 25 predicted proteins | sample H1c2metaG_FD_144925 | JGI IMG/M metagenome (GOLD analysis project Ga0193753, IMG submission 144925) | Soil microbial communities from a riparian zone of the East river system, Colorado, United States - H1c2 | ecosystem: Environmental > Terrestrial > Soil > Riparian zone | place: USA: East...
AAAGCCATGCTCCACGGCATCGGTCACGCCCTTGCCGCCGACCTGGAGCATGGCTTTCAGTTCATGCGCCTGGCCACGCAGGAAACGGTTCTGGGAGGCGTTCAGGAGGGTCGTCATGCGTGCGGAAACAAGGTGCGGGAGGGCGCTCAGGGTATCATGGAGGCCCTAACTCGTTGATTTGCCATGGCGCGCAGTAAGAGCAGCACACGCTGGCTCCGCGAACATTTCGCCGACCCCTACGTCAAAAAGGCGCAGGCGGAAGGCTTGAGGTCCCGCGCCGCCTACAAGCTGGAGGAGCTGGTCGAGCGCGACCAGCTGCTCAAGCCGGGCATGGTCGTGGTCGACCTGGGCGCGGCTCCCGGCGGCTGGTCGCAGTGGGTGCGGCAGGCGCTGGGCAGCATCGACCAGGCCAATCCCGGGCGCGTGGTGGCGCTGGACATCCTGGAGATGCCGCCGCTGGCCGGTGTGGAGTTTCTTCATGGCGATTTCAGGGAGGATGCTGTCTTATCGGCCCTGGAGACGACGCTGCAGGGCAAGCCGGTCGACCTTGTCCTGTCCGATATGGCCCCCAATAAGAGTGGTGTCGATTCGGTCGATCTGCCGCGGGCCATGCACCTGGCGGAGCTGGCGATGGACTTCGCCGACCGGCAGTTGCGGCCGGGCGGCAACCTCCTGATCAAGCTGTTCCAGGGCGTGGGTTTCGACGAGTACGTGCGGCAACTGCGGCGGCGTTATGCCAAAGTGTCCATCCGCAAACCGGCGGCGTCGCGCAAGCGTTCGCCGGAGGTCTATGCCCTGGCGCAGGGCAAGCACGCGCAAATGAAGCATGCGTAATTGAAGCATGCGTGATTGAAGCTGGGGGCCGCGAGGCGCCGGAGAACCTGATGAACGATTTGGTCAAAAATCTGCTGCTCTGGGTCGTCGTCGCCGTCGTCCTGATGGTGGTGTTCCAGAGCTTCAGCCCGAAGACGGCCGGCGCCGGCAGCGAAGTCGTGTACTCGCAGTTCGTGTCGGACGTGCAGAGCGACCGCATCAAGCAGGTCGACATCTCCAGCGACGAGCGCACCATCAAGTTCGCGCGCAAGGACGGCAGCACCGGCATCACCAACGCACCGCGCCGCGACGAGCACCTGGTCGACGACCTGATCAACCACAAGGTCGAGATCAAGCAGGCGCCGCCGGAAAGCGGCGTGTCGCTGTGGACGATCCTGATCAACTTCCTGCCGATCCTTTTGATCATCGGCTTCTGGGTGTTCGTGATGCGGCAGATGCAGCAGGGCGGCAGCAAGGGCGCGATGTCCTTCGGCCGTTCGCGCGCCAAGCTGCAGGGCGAGGACCAGGTCAAGGTGACCTTCGCCGACGTCGCCGGTTGCGACGAAGCCAAGGAAGAAGTCGCCGAGCTGGTCGAGTTCCTGCGCGATCCCACCAAATTCCAGAAACTCGGCGGCCGCATCCCGCGCGGCGTGCTGATGGTCGGCGCGCCCGGCACCGGCAAGACGCTGCTGGCCAAGGCCATCGCCGGCGAGGCCAAGGTGCCGTTCTTCTCGATCTCCGGTTCCGACTTCGTCGAGATGTTCGTCGGTGTCGGCGCCAGCCGCGTGCGCGACATGTTCGAGCAGGCCAAGAAGCACTCGCCGTGCATCATCTTCATCGACGAAATCGACGCGGTCGGCCGCCATCGCGGCGCCGGCCTCGGCGGCGGTCACGACGAGCGCGAGCAGACCCTCAACCAGTTGCTGGTCGAGATGGACGGTTTCGAAGGCGGCGAAGGCGTGATCGTGATCGCTGCGACCAACCGTCCTGACGTGCTCGATCCGGCGCTGCTGCGCCCGGGCCGCTTCGACCGCCAGGTCGTGGTCAGCCTGCCCGATGTGAAGGGCCGCGAGCAGATCCTGAAAGTGCATATGCGCAAGGTGCCGTTGTCCGATGACGTCGACGCGATGGTCGTCGCGCGCGGCACGCCGGGCTTCAGCGGCGCGGACCTGGCCAACCTGGTCAACGAGGCGGCGCTGTTCGCCGCGCGCGAGAGCGCCAAGGACGTGCGCATGGAGCACTTCGACAAGGCGCGCGACAAGATCATGATGGGCGCCGAACGCCGTTCGATGGCGATGAGCGAGCAGGAAAAGACGCTCACCGCCTATCACGAAGCCGGCCACGCCATCGTCGGCCGCCTGGTGCCGGAGCACGACCCGGTCTACAAGGTCACGATCATTCCGCGCGGCCGCGCGCTGGGCGTGACCATGTACCTGCCCGAAGGCGACAAGTACAGCTACAACCGCACCGCGATCGAATCGCAGCTGTGCTCGCTGTACGGCGGCCGCGTCGCCGAGGAACTGATCTTCGGCACCGACAAGGTTACCACCGGCGCGTCCAACGACATCGAGCGCGCGACCAAGATGGCGCGCAACATGGTCACCAAGTGGGGCCTGTCCGACGAACTCGGTCCGATCGCCTATGGCGAAGAGGACGACGAGGTGTTCCTGGGCCGCTCGGTCACGCAGCACAAGAGCGTGTCCGACGACACCGCGCGCAAGATCGACGAAGTGGTGCGCAGCATCCTCGACAAGGCCTACCTGCGTACCAAGAACATCCTCACCGCCAACCTCGACAAGCTGCACACGATGGCCAAGCTGCTACTGGAGTACGAAACCATCGACGTGCCGCAGATCGACGCGGTCATGGAAGGCCGCGATCCGCCGCCGCCGAAGGATTGGAGCAAGGGCGGCCCGGCGCGCGACGAGGCCAAGCCCTTCACCATCGGCGGGCCTGCGGCGCAGACCTGACCGGCTTGTCAGCATCGACCGAAAAGGCCAGAGTTCGCTCTGGCCTTTTTATTTGAGGACGATGTCGTGAACGAACCCGGACAACCGAAACCGAAAACAGGCTTGGGCGTGGGCATCGCGTTGGGCGTCGCCATCGGCGCGGGCATGGGCGTGGCGATGGGCAACATCGCGATGGGCATCGGTGTCGGCATGGCGATCGGTGTCGCGCTGGGGTTGGCGATCGATGCCGGGAAAAACAGGGATGGTTGATGCCCTTCTTGCGTCATCCCGATCCCTCGCTACGCTCGGGATGACAAGAAGAGGGAATGACAAGACGAGAGGGATGACAGAGACCGGCGGATGTCGGACATAATGATTTTCTCTCCTCTTCGTCGGGCCTGACCATGTTCGACATCACCCCGCAACTCGACTGCGCCGGCCGCGTGCTGAAGCTGGACCGGCCGCGCGTGCTCGGCATCGTCAACGTCACGCCAGATTCGTTCTCCGACGGCGGCGAACACGCGACGCTCGAAGCCGCGGTGGCGCACGGGCTGCGCCTGGCGGAGGAGGGCGCCGATGCGCTCGATATCGGCGGCGAATCGACGCGGCCGGGCGCGCAGGACGTCTCCGCCGACGAGGAAATCAGGCGCGTGGTGCCGGTGATCGCGCGGCTGGCGAAGGAAACCTCGCTGCCGGTGAGCATCGACACGTCCAAGCCGGAAGTGATGCGCGCCGCGATCGCCGCCGGCGCCGGCATGATCAACGATGTCTACGCGCTGCGCCGCGAAGGCGCGCTCGAAGCCGCCGCCGAACTGGCCGTGCCGGTGGTGCTGATGCACATGCTGGGCGAGCCGCGCTCGATGCAGGACGCGCCGCAGTACGACGACGTGGTCGGCGAGGTGCACCGTTTCCTGGCCGAGCGCATTTTCGCCACCGAGATGGCGGGCATCGCCAAGAAGAATATCGTCGTCGATCCGGGCTTCGGCTTCGGCAAGAACCGCGAGCACAACCTGTCGTTGCTGGCGCAACTGGAGCGCTTCGCCGAACTCGGCGTGCCGGTGCTGGCCGGCCTATCGCGCAAGCGCACGATCGGCGAGCTGACCGGGCGCGACGATCCGCACGAGCGCATCCACGGCTCCGTCGCCGCCGCGCTGATCGCCGCGCAGCGCGGTGCGAAGCTGTTGCGGGTGCACGATGTCGCCGCAACCGTCGATGCGTTGAAGGTCTGGAACGCGGTCATGGCCGTGCCGATGCCGCGCGTCGCTTCTTCCGGCCCATCGATACGCTGGCCGGACGACGACTGACCTCCCAACCGTCATCCCAGCGAAAGCTGGGACCCATTTTGATCTTGTTCTTCGATCCAGGCAGCCACTGCAACAGCAAAAATGGGTCCCAGCTTCCGCTGGGATGACGGCAAAAAAAGCGAACGTCCCAAACGACTGAGATGCCTGCCGACACCCGCCCAACCGCCATCGCCCTCATGGGCCCCACCGCCTCCGGCAAGACCGCGCTGGCCTTGGCGTGGGCGGAAAAATACGGCGGCGAAATCGTCAGCGTCGATTCCGCGCTGGTCTACCGCGGCTTGGACATCGGTGCAGCCAAACCGACGGCCGACGAGCTCGCGCGCGTGCCGCACCACCTGATCGACCTGCGCGAACCCTGGCAGCCTTATTCCGCGGCCGAATTCGCCACCGACGCGCGCGCCGCCATCGACGGCATCGTCGCGCGCGGCAAGCTGCCGATCCTTACCGGCGGCACCGGCCTGTATTTCCGGGCGCTGCTGCAGGGCCTGTCGCCGATGCCGGAGGCCGACGCGCAGGTGCGCGCCGGCATCGAGGCCGAAGCGGCCGCGCAGGGTTGGCCGGCCATGCACGCGCAACTGGCCGGCGTCGATCCGAAAGCCGCCGCCCGCATCCACGCTACCGACGCGCAACGCATCCAGCGCGCGCTCGAGGTCTACCGGCTCAGCGGCAAGCCGATCAGCGAATGGCAGCGCGGCGGCAGCGGCGCCGAGGCGCTGCCGTTGCGCGTACTGAAGCTGGCCATCGCACCCGCCGACCGGGCCGTGCTGCATCAGCGCATCGAGCGCCGCTTCGACGCCATGCTGCAGGCCGGTTTCCTCGACGAGGTGCGGCGGCTGCGCGACATCCCCGAGCTGGGCGACCACGCCCGGCCGCTGGAGCTGCCGGCGCTGCGCGCGGTCGGCTACCGGCAGGCCTGGGAGCACCTGGACGGCGCCACGGGCGCGGTCGAGTTCCGCGACCAGGCGATCTTCGCCACCCGCCAGCTGGCCAAGCGCCAGCTGACCTGGCTGCGCGGGCAACCGGACCTGCGCTGGTTCGATCCGGACCGCGAACCGGCCCGGCTGCAGGCCGCCGTAGCCCTGTTTCTGCACCGGCCCCGCTGATTGCGACCGGGGCCGCTGTCAGCGACGCCGGTCTGCGCTAACATCGGGACATCGCCGCCGCGGGGAGCGGGTCAGGCGACGCGGGCTCGATGGATCGGGGCCGGATCGATAAAACAAAAACCAAGTTGGGGATACACATCATGTCCAAGGGACAATCTTTGCAGGATCCTTTCCTGAATGCGTTGCGTCGCGAGCGGGTGCCGGTTTCGATCTACCTGGTCAACGGCATCAAGCTGCAGGGCACCATCGAATCGTTCGACCAGTTCGTCGTCCTGCTGCGCAATACCGTCAGCCAGATGGTCTACAAGCACGCCATTTCCACCGTGGTGCCGGCGCGCAATGTGCGCGTGGGTCCGGGTGGCGGCTATGTGCAGCCCTCCGGCGAGGAGGGTGGCGACGACGAGCCCGGCAGCGACGAGACCGAATAACCCGCCGGCCGTTCACCCAGCAGATGCGACAATGTCGGGGATGACAGCCCCCGACACGAAACACCTGGAACGCCCGCATGTTCGACCGTAGCCGCAAGGGCGAGCACGCGTTGCTGATCCAGCCCCACGCCGGCGGCCCGCCGGCGGACGGGGCCCTGGAAGAATTCACCGATCTGGCGCGCTCGGCCGGCGCCAGCATCGCGACCGTGCTCACCGCCCGCATCGAGAAGCCCAATCCGGCCACCCTGATCGGCAGCGGCAAGCTGGAAGAGGTCAAGGCTGCGGCCGACGCCACCGGCGCCGATCTGGTGCTGGTCAACCATGCGCTGACGCCGGTGCAGGAACGAAATCTCGAAAAGGCGCTGGAGCGGCGCGTGGTCGACCGCACCGGGCTGATCCTGGACATCTTCGCCCAGCGCGCGCGCAGCCACGAAGGCAAGCTGCAGGTGGAGCTGGCCCAGCTCAAGCACATGGCCACGCGCCTGGTGCGCGGCTGGACCCACTTGGAACGCCAGCGCAGCGCGATCGGCGCACGCGGTCCCGGCGAAACCCAGCTCGAGACCGACCGCCGCCTGCTGCAGAAGCGCGTCGACCAGCTGCAGAAGCGGCTGGATAAAGTCGAAGTGCAGCACACCCAGATGCGCCGCGCCCGCGTGCGCAGCGAAGTACCGCGCGTCGCGCTGGTCGGCTATACCAATGCCGGCAAGTCGACGCTGTTCAACGCGCTGACCGGCGCCGACGCCTACGCGGCCGACAAACTGTTCGCCACGCTCGACCCGACCGTGCGCCGCCTGGTCCTGCCCGGCGGTACGTTGCTGCTGGCCGATACCGTCGGCTTCGTCCGCGACCTGCCGCACGAGCTGGTCGCCGCGTTCCGCTCGACCCTGTCCGAAGCGCGCGAGGCCGACCTGCTGCTGCATGTGATCGATGCCGCCGACCCGTTGCGCGGCGACCGCATCGCCCAGGTCGACTCGGTGCTCAACGAGATCGGCGCCGGCGATCTGCCGCAGGTGCTGGTCTACAACAAGATCGATCGCGTCGAAGGCGCCGAAGCGCGTTACGAACGTCCCAACGAGGGCCGCGCACGCGTCTGGCTGTCGGCACAAGACGGCAACGGCCTGGACGGCTTGCGGCAGGCGCTGACCGAGGCGCTGGACATGCGCCGCATCGTCGGCGAAGTGCTGCTGCCCAACCACGCCGCGCGCCTGCGTTCGCGCCTGCACGACCTGGGTGCCGTCCGCGCCGAAAGCCACGACGAGGACGGCTGGCACCTGAGCGTGGACCTGGCCGCCACCGACGCCGCGCGCCTGGCCGCGGCCGACGACGGCCAGGCCCTGCGCCAGCTCTTGCCAGAAGGCACGGCCAACCCCACCTTGTAGAATGTGAAACGTCGCCTGGGTTCGGTCGTCTCAAGACCGTCCCCGGGTGCAACGCGCCATGGCCGGGTTGGGCTGGCGCTCCCTTTTTGGATGTGGAGCAGGCATGGCCTGGAATATTCCCGGTAGCGGATCTGGAAAAAACGGCAGAGGCGGCCAAGGCAACGGTTCCGGCCGTAGCGGCGGCAACGGCGGCAATCCGCTCGATGCGATCCTCGGTTCGCTGCGCAACCTGTTCGGTGGCGGCAACAACGGCGGTGCGCTGCGTTGGGTCGGCATCTTCGTGGCGCTGTGGCTGGCCTTCAGCTCGTTCGTGCTGATCGCCGAGCAGCAGCGCGGCGTGGTGCTGCGCTTCGGCCAGTTCGCCCGCGTGCTGCAGCCCGGCCCGCACTTCAAGCTGCCGTGGCCGATCGAGCGCGTGCGCAAGGTCGCTGCCACCCAGATCAAGACCTTCGACAACACCGTGCCGGTGCTGACCCGCGACGAGAACATCGTGCAGGTGCAGATCAACGTGCAGTACCGGGTCAGCGATCCGCAGCTGTACCTGTTCGGTACCCGCGACGGCGACACCATGCTCGAGCAGGCCGCGCTCAGTACCGTGCGCGAGCAGGTCGGCCGTTCCACGCTGGACACCGTGCTCGGCGCGCGCAGCGCGCTGGCCGCCTCGGCGCAGCAGCAGTTGCAGGCATCGCTGGATGCCTACCGCACCGGCCTGGTCGTGACTGAGCTCAACCTGCCCAACGCGCGCCCGCCGGAAGAAGTGAAGCCGGCGTTCGACGATGTGAACAGCGCGCAGCAGGACAAGGACCGCGTGACCAGCGAGGCCCAGGCCTACGCCGCCAAAGTGGTGCCGGAAGCGCGCGGTGAAGCCGCACGCGTCCGTACCGCCGCGGCCGGTTACAAGACCGCCTCGGTCGCGCGCGCCACCGGCGACGCCACCCGCTTCTCGCTGCTGCTCGAGCAGTATCGCGGCGCGCAGGAAGTCACCCGCAAGCGCCTGTGGCTGGAAACCGTACAGGAAGTGCTCGCGCAGAACCGCAAGGTCGTCGGCGGCGATGGCCGCCAGCTGATCTACGTGCCGATGCCGGGCCAGGGCAGCACCAGCGGCAACCCGGTGTCGCCGCCACTGCTGCCGCCGGAAACGATCGCGCCCACCATCAATGCGACCGGCGGCGAGACCCGCCCCGAACGCAGTCCCCGCCCAGGCCGCGAGGAGCCGACACGATGAGAGTGAATCTTTGGATCCCGGCGATCATCGCCGCACTGCTGGCGCTGATGGGCTCGGTATACGTGGTCGGCGAAGGCCAGGCCGCGATCGTGCTCAACCTGGGCCGCGTCGCGCGCTGGGACATCAAGCCCGGCCTGCATTTCAAGGTGCCGCTGCTGGAAACCGCGCGCGTGTTCGACCGCCGCCTGCAGGTGCTGGACGCCGAACCCGAGCGTTACCTGACCTCCGAGCGCAAGGACGTGAGCGTCGACTTCTTCGCCGTCGGCCAGATCCTGGATGTGCGCGCCTTCTATCGCGCCACCGGCGGCGATGAGAAGCTCGCGGTCGACCGCCTGGCGCCGATCATCAAGGACTCGCTGCGCAACGAGATCAACTCGCGCACACTGCAGCAGGTGGTGTCGGGCAACCGTTCGGAAGTGATCGGCGGGCAGCTGGAAGGCATCAACAAGGGTGCGGCCACCATCGGCATCAAGATCATCGACCTGCGCATCAAGCAGATCGACCTGCCGACCGACAGCCAGGTGATCCGCGACGTCTACCGCCGCATGAGCGCGCAGCGCCAGCAGGTGGCCAGCCGCCTGCGCGCCGAGGGCGAGGAGCAGGCGCAGACGATCCGCGCCAAGGCCGACCGCGACCGCGTGGTGATCGTGGCCGAGGCCGAGCGCGATGCGCAGAAGCTGCGCGGCGAAGGCGATGCCGAAGCCGCGGGCATCTACGGCCGCGCGGCGGGCGCCGATCCGGCGTTCTACGCGTTCCAGCGCAGCCTGGAGGCGTACCGCAGGTCGTTCGCCGACGGCAACAGCGTGATCGTGCTGGAGCGTAACGATCCGTTCCTGCAGTACATGCGCGACGACCGGTAACGATTCGTGAGCGATCTATGGTCGGCACTGTGCCTGGTCGCAGTGCTGGAGGGCCTTTGGCTGTTCGCAGCGCCCGGCGCGTGGAAGCGGGCGATGGAACAGATGCAGGCCTTGCCCGAACGCCAGCTGCGCGTGGTCGGCGGCTTCATCCTCATCGCCGGCCTGATTTCCCTCTACCTGGTCCGCACCTAGCTCTCAAGACCGTCATCCCCGCGAAGGCGGGGATCCAGCGACTTTGCTCCGGCTCCGTAGAGCGATTTTGGGCTCTGTAGAGCGGAGCTTGCTCCGCTGCTCTCAATCTCCCCGCAGAAAGCAGCGAAGCAAGCTCCGCTCTACACAGAAAAACCGCAAAACACCCTGATCCGGGCTGGCCCCCACCCCCCAAAACCCGGATAATGCACAAAAGCCGGCAGGGCAGCTCCAATCGGAGCGGACCCACCGGCTTTTTCCGTGTCCGAAGGAGTAAACCCGTGGGTCAGTCAGTCGTAGTGTTGGGCGCCCAGTGGGGCGACGAAGGCAAAGGCAAGATCGTCGACCTGCTGACCACCGACATCGGCGCCGTCGTGCGCTTCCAGGGCGGCCACAACGCCGGCCACACGCTGGTCATCAAAGGCAAGAAGACCGTCCTGCACCTGATCCCGTCCGGCATCCTGCGCGAAGACGCGCTGTGCCTGATCGGTAATGGCGTAGTGCTCAGCCCCGCCGCGCTGAAAAAGGAAATCGCCGAACTCGAAGCCAACGGCATCGAAGTCCGCAGCCGCCTGAAGATCAGCCCGGCCACGCCGCTGATCATGCCGTACCACATCGCCCTGGATCAGGCGCGCGAGCGCAAGGCCGGCGGCAAGGCCATCGGCACCACCGGGCGCGGTATCGGCCCGGCCTACGAAGACAAAGTCGCCCGCCGCGGCATCCGCATCGCCGACCTGCATTACCCCGAGCAGCTCGCCGAGCTGCTGCGCGTGGCGCTGGATTACCACAACTTCGTGCTGACCAAATATCTCGATACCGACGCGGTCGATTTCCAGCAGACGCTGGATGAGGCATTGGCGTTCGGCGAATACGTCGAGCCGATGAAGTCCGACGTGGCCGGCATCCTCCACGACCTGCGCAAGCAGGGCAAGAAGGTCCTGTTCGAAGGCGCGCAAGGTTCATTGCTCGACATCGACCACGGCACCTATCCGTACGTCACCTCCAGCAACACCACCGTCGGCGGCGCGCTGGCCGGCACCGGCGTCGGCGCGGACGCGATCGACTATGTGTTGGGCATCGCCAAGGCCTACGCCACCCGCGTCGGCGGCGGCCCGTTCCCGACCGAACTGGATGACGAAGTCGGGCAGGGCATCCGCGACCGCGGCCAGGAATACGGCGCCACCACCGGCCGCCCGCGCCGCTGCGGCTGGATCGACCTGGTTGCGCTGAAGCGCGCGGTGGCCATCAACGGCATCAGCGGCCTGTGCATCACCAAGCTCGACATCCTCGACGGCATGGACAAGCTGAAGATGGCGATCGCCTACCGCTACCGCGGCAAGGAAACCGAATACGCCCCGCTGGACGCCCAGGGCTGGGAAGAGTGCGAGCCCGTCTACCTGGAATTCCCCGGCTGGAGCGAGTCCACCGCCGGCATCACCGAGTGGGACAAGCTACCCCCCGCCGCCCGCGCCTACCTCCGCGCGCTGGAAGAGTTGTCAGGGTGCCCGCTGGCCATGGTCAGTACGGGGCCGGATCGGGATGCGAATATTGTTTTGCAGGATCCGTTTGCGTAATCCGAGTATGGAAACCGCCTGAGAACAGGTTTTTTAACAAGCAATTTTTAGCTGCTAGATATCAAGTAGACGCTTAACCAGCGCATCTAAAGATTCTAGTTCATCTTTTGATGCAGCGTCCTTTCGGCTGCTGATTTGCTGAGCAATCTTGCTAATTCTGCTTATGGCGGCGTTGCTAGCATCGAACAACGGTATGTTTAAATATTCTGCGACACTCGCGCCGAGACTGAGTTGCGCAGCATATGCTGCTACGGCGCGTGACACTGTTGGTGCATTTAAGAAGCCAGTGAGGTATGCGGCCTCTGCCTCCGAATCGACGGGAATGAAATAGAGTTTGTGGTCGGGTATTACTACCTTCTCACCAAGGTGTTCTAGCTCGGCTCTTCCAATGTATGCAGCGGCGAAAGAGTTCCCCATTTCGCGCCAAAGAACCTTATAAGGCGAAAATGTATAAGCACCTATGTTCCATAGTGAATAGAAAGCTTGATTCTTTTGGTAGCGTTTCAAACTAGAGCGCAGCTCCAGCTGTGTCCTGAAATTATTAAGGAATCTATATGCGAGCGGAGAGCTAATTGCCAAATCCGGATCGCCATGCATTCCTTGTTGAGGTATCAGGATTCGGAGTTCAGGGTCGGGGATTGCCTTGAATGGAGCTACGCCACGCCCACGCAGCAATGGAAACAGATGCGCCGATTCTATGGGTGCGGTTACTTTGGGGATGCCCTTTGTTTTTCCTATATCCGCTGCGTTACAGATGACCGTTGTTTCCAAGGCGTAACCTTTTGTGTGCACCCAGAAAATTCCATTTCGATCAGTAGTAACTCCTTTTCGGGCCCTGTACATCGCTTGCGTGCTCGCGAACACCTTAGCGAAAATAGCTTGTTCATCTCTCAGGCCAACTAGCCAAGGGCGATTACCATCACCTCCTGGAACAGGCGCGGCTAGATAGTCAGTATGCATTGACTTGCTGCGGAATTCTGCAGCGTTGGCGAACCGTCTAAGTCGAGTCAACCCAGTATTAGCGGGTTTCCAGTCTCGATATGGGACTGGGAATTCAGTGCTAGCGTCACGCTGAAGCATAAGAAAAGTTGGATGGTTGCTGACACCATCGAATGGCTTAATCTCCTTAAAGTCCTCTACTAGTATGACTTTGCAGGCCAATCCGTCTATAGAGAATTTTCTAAAGCCAGCGCTCGACTCTGTAGTAAATACGGAGCCTGGAAGAAAGAATCCAATGCGACCCGATGGCGCCAAATAATTTCGTATTGCCTGATACGTAACCACTGTTGAAATATCAGATTCGATTCCGCCTACCCATTTGTCTGTGCTAAACACACCTAGTTGCTTGCATTGCTCTTGGATGGATTTTGCGTACTCGCTAGGAAGGTTGCTCCACTTCACCCACGGCGGATTGCCGCAAACATACATGGCAGGCGGAATTGCCGCTGCCGCAAAGCGGTCAGCGAGAATGGAACACCATATGCCATTCCATCCTTGCTCATGCAAAGAAGCAAGGCTTTCAATTGTTTTCTTGAATGCATCAACTTCAAGAGCATCTAAATCCATGCGGAGCAAATCAGCTGCAATTGCGTCGATGATTCGTTCAGCTGCGAGGTCTGCGTCTATTAAAACCCTTATTTTTGAGAACAAGCGAAAAAAATCTACATGCTCGATAATGCGTTTAGGAACGCAAAACGTCTTCGGCCCAATTTCTGTTTGAATTGTGTGGCTGTAATTAAATGAGCTGTCTACAGAAGCTGGATTAATAACGTCTGCAAGATAGACAGGCAGCCTAATAGGATTTGATGGGCTCAAAAAAGGAGCCAAGAAAACGGCGATAGAGCCCTTTGCGGCGAGCACCGCCAAGGGATTTAGATCTATGCCATTTAAGCCATTCAGAAGATTCTTTGCGTTCGCGCCCTTTCCATGCATGCGGCGGCGTCTCTTTATAGCCTCCAGCAGAAATGTGCCCGATCCGCACGTTGGATCAATCAGAGCGTCTTCTGTGTTCCATCCAAGAAGGTCCATACCGTGCTCTGCAAGCCAATCCGGCGTGTAAAACTCTCCTAAGGAGTGACGTACTTCTCTAGGAATGAATTGTTCGTAAATTCCTTTAAACAAGTCTCGCGTCGTATCGGCATGTTTCTTGGTTATTGCGAAATCAACGCCATTTAATCGACCAATCATCGCGTCTAGGTGGGGTTTATATTCTTTAAAGTCCGTGTCATCTAAGTACCATGAAAAGAAATCACCGCTAAGCATATTTAAAATGCCAGCGCGCTCAAATAGCTCGCCACTTTCGATAACGTGTAATCGGTCTGCTACTGAAACTGATGAATCCAATATGTCCTGGCTTGGATGTGGAAGAGCGCAAGCAGCTACTATTTTCGCGATAATCGCGATGTATGTGTTCAGGGCGAATAGATAAGCCGCGGGGTTATCTTGATAAGGCTGTTCGTGAGAAATTTCCTGTCGAGCAAGCAGTTTCTTCATCGAGGCGGGCTGAAAGCCTACGACCTGGCTAAAGAGCCGGCGCCACTCGGCGAATAGCATTTTCGTTTTTGAGGCTTCTGTGGCGGCTTCCGCTCGGCAAATACTCTTATAAAGTTCTGGAATTAATCCTGTTCCATAGATGGAGTCTGGCCCAACAAGAGACTGCAACAATTTTGGATGAACAAGGGGTCTGCCATTTTTTTGGAGCAGTGATAGCAACCGCTCGGCAGAATTAGAGTCGAACGGTAGCTGAGTTTCCCAAACCGGAGAGAGCTCTTCGTATTTTCCGAAGTTGATATGCTCACCATCCCAAACCACGAGAACATACTCTTCTAAGTTACGTCCTTCTTCGGCAGATATTAACGCGGCGTACTCCTCAGCTTGGCGTCGCGCATGTATCGCTTTGCTATTGGTGCGCCCTGTAAACGATCTTGGCGGCTCGTACTCAATTACAACCGCGCCATGAGCTACATCGACAAATCTAGTCGGCTTGCCAGAGGTTTTAAGTGCTCGCTCGAGCTGGAAGGGTGTCCACGGTATGCTACGTTCATCGCAAGCCTTCTTTAGTGCGCCTTCAATTTCATGCCGTAGCTGAGCTTCATTCTGAGCTGATTGGCTTGCAGAAATAACCGCGGTTGCCAGTTTTGAAGCTGTCTTGGGCATGGAGTTATCCGCGAGTTAGTTCGATAGAGATTACAGGCAGATCGTATGCACCCTGCCTTGTCCTTTGGTTACGATGTTATTTTTTCTGACTCTTCTTTTTAGCGCTCCTCAAGCCTTCTCCGGTGAACAGGTGGCTGAATAGCGCTGCCGCGAGCCGCGGCGGAACCGCATTTCCAATCTGCACAAATTTTGATTCCGTATCTCCGACTGGCTCAAAACTCTGTTCGAAAGTCTGTATTCGCGCGCACTCTCTCCAGGAGAGACGACGCGCGTTCTCAAGTTTCTGTCTCGTTGGGTCTGCCTTCAAGTGTTCGTATTCGCCTGAAAAATCCCAGCGCTGTTTCCAGCCATCAGACAAGTTTGACCAAGTAAGCGTCATTACAGGACTTGCGGGATGTAGAGTTATATGCCGCCAGTTTGCGACAACAGTATATGCAGGGCCATCCCATTTGGCTTTTCGGTTGCGCGACATGTAATACCAGGAAAAGTGGCCTTCTGGATCGTGAGGGCGCTCATAAAATTCTCCCTCTGGCCATAGGGGGAGGTCCCGGATTACTTCGCCATGCGATACGTATGATTTTAGGCTGTCTGATTTCTTTGTCGATTTTCCATGTGTGGCAACTGGAAAATCAAAAGCCTGATTCAAATCCTTTCTTACTCCGACGATGAAAAGCCGCTTCCTTGACTGTGGTACGCCATAATCCCGGGCATTGAGCACTTGGTGGCTAACAATATAGCCCTCAGCACCATATGCATCGATTTGTTCCTTTAAAAAAGTGCCGCTGCTCAGTTGCTTGAGCCCGGACACATTTTCAGCCACAAAGTATTTAGGCCGCACAATGCTGATGACGCGCAAGAATTGTTTATAAAGATTGGTTCGTTCATCTTTTTTTGGATCACGGTTGCCCGCCATTGAAAATGACTGGCATGGGTAGCCACCAACAACAATGTCCGCCAAAGGAAACTTTGATATTTTTGATATATCTTCGTTTCTTACGTCCGCATGATCGAAGTATTTTTCCAGCGTCTTGCAGGCATCATTAAGGATGTCGTTCGAAAAGACGATATGTCCGCCCGCCTCAACAATGCCGAAGTCCATGCCCCCGCATCCAGAAAACAGCGATAGAACACGGATCTTTTTCCCGTTCCTTTCAAAGATTTGTTTCACGTTATTAGGCATTGAGCTTCTGAGGGGCGTATTGGGTGTACAGAATTGACATCGTGGATTGCCGGCGCGCTATTTATTATTTTACAGTAATAAAATCAAGAGCCCTGCTATTTTTTGGCATGTCAAGCCATCTGGCCTCTGTTGTATGTTTATGCCCACCCACAGCCCTGTCGTTGGGCGGTGGTAGCTTGCCGCCGCCGGCCGCGCTAGCTATTTTGGGTCGAAGGATTCTCAAGGCTCGCGACGAGGGCGAGTAGAAGATAATCCCGTTGAGATGCTATCGCGCCGAGCTGTCGGCCGGGACTGCTCCGCTATGGCTAGGTAGAGGCGACCGAGCCGAGCTTCGTCGAGACGGCACGCCCATAGAACATGGACTCGCCATCCCAAGCGGCGAAGCCGGTAGATAATTCGTTTATCTCGTTGCCGATTCCCGTTGATCTTTGCAGCCCAGTATTCAATCTTGCTACGCGGGAGGCGCCAATTGGAGCACTTTTCATGTCCATGCCAGAAGCATCCATGCACGAACACTGCAACTTTTCTTGACTTGAAAACTAAATCGGGTTTGCCGGGTAAGCTCTTATCGTTCGGGATATATCTGAGCCCCCTTGCATGGAGATACCGCCGTACGAGCATCTCTGGCTTCGTATCGCGTCCGCGGATTCGGGACATGAGGCGGCTGCGAGCCTCAGGGCTCATGGTATCCATGGTCTAAATGAGACCACCTTTTTGCGGAATCCGAAATGACCAGACAAATTGGCTTCAGGACGCTTTCAATCGACTGGTCATAGGGAATGAGCCGGCAACATTGGCGCCGGGGTGTCAGAATTTCCTGATAGACAACGCGAAATCAGCTGGCTAGGCTCCTAGCCAGGAGAGTGGAGCATGAAAAAATGCGGCCATTCTCTGTCTTTTCGGCGGGGTTCCTTTTCGTATTCGGCCTGTCGGGCGCGTGTTTTGCCGCGCTTGGGGCCGGGCCTGTCCCGGGCGGTAGGCCTGCGGAGGATCCGAGTCTTGGTGTGGTCCGGGCGCTGCTGGCGACGCCTGAGGGGCAGGTCGACTTTGCTCGGGCCAAGGTCACGATTGATCGGTTGATCGATCCCTCGATCGATGGGCCTGGGACGCTGCGGCAGCTGGATGCCTGGGCGGCTACGGTCAGGGCACGGTTTCCAGCGGGGGCTTCTAAGCGGGTCAAATTGGACATCCTGTTGTCCACGCTCTACAAGCCCGGGCCCTGGAACCAGTACCGTCCCTTCAGTTACGACCTTGATGGTGATCCGTCAGGGGAAAAGCTGAGCAACATGCTCATCTCCAACTATCTGATCCACCGCAAGGGCCAGTGCATCTCGATGCCGACCCTGGTTTTGATCCTCGGCCAAAAGCTGGGATTGCCGGTGACATTAGCCACGGCTCCCAAGCACGCCATGGTGAAGTACGGCGATGAGGAAAGCGGTCATTGGCTCAATGTGGAAGCCACGGCGGGCTTCATCAGCTCGGACTCGGAATACGAGCGAGAAGCTGGCGTCACCGCGCTGGCGATACGGAACGAAATCTACCTGCGTCCGCTGAGCCAACGCGAGGCCGTCGCTTTGTTGGTGACAACCCTCATGAACGCCAATGAGGAGAGAGGCAACCCGATGCCGAACTTCAAGCTGGCGGATGCCATGCTCGAAGTCGACCCCAAGAACGTCAACGCGATGCTCTCGAAGGCCAATGCGTTCTATTTGCTGACCATGCAGCGCTACAAGCGCATGTACAAGCGCGAATCTGATATTCCGCCGGCTATACGGAAGGACTACCTCTTCCTTACCCGGCAAAACCAGTGGTGGGGACAACAGGCGGAAGCGCTGGGATGGACGGCGTGGACGGCTGAACAGCAGAGGCAGTACGTAAAGAACATTGAACGAGAAAAAGCCAAACGCAAAAGGAGCAATAAATGAAGAACATCAAAGCTTTGTCTGGCCCGCTATTGGCCGTTTTGCTACTCGCAGCCGGTTCCGCCAACGCGCGTTTGGTATCGGTGGACCCGGTAGCGCCTAATCCGAATAACGGCGCTAGCTTCAATCGGTATAACTATGCCAACAACAACCCTTACAGATTCAAAGACCCTGACGGCCGCGCTACCTGCGCAGTTGCTGACTGCTCAACGTCTTACATAGACGCTACCCCAATGGCTAAACGGTCCCCATCGATGGTGAATGGAAATGAAGGTCTCACTGACAGAGAGATCCGTAGCCAACATATGCGGATGGGGGCGTTAGGTCCGACCATTACTTTCCAGAACGACAATCCGAACGGCGCTAGCCCCAATCAAGCAGTGAGTACATCGACCGCGCGGATGGTTGAAGCGACTTTGATCGACTCAGGTGTTAAATCCGCCAATATCAACAGTACGACGGGCGGCCACGTTCCGCCGAGCAATCACGTATATGGCCGTGCGGCAGATATAAATCGTGTAAATGGTCATAGAGCCGATTCGCGTGGTGCTGCGTCTGCCGTACTATCGATACAGAATGCCGCAGCCTTTCAGTCCAATATCCGTGAGAACTACGGCCCGTCGTTCAATCAGAAGTCATTTTATATGGACGCAGTGCCCGTCCCGATCACGAGCCAGAGTATTATCAATATGCACAGAAATCATGTTCACCTCGGCGGCCAGGAATAGCGCTCTATGAACCGCAACGATAGCGGCTTTCTTTGGGCGATCGCATTGTGCGCCGCAATGGCGTGCAATGCGTCGGAATCAAGTAACGGCAAGGACTATCGAGCCGGCATGAATGGCTATGGACCCGTCCGCGTCGGAATGACGGTGCGACAAGTGGAGCATGCGATCGGCAGGAAGCTGGTTATTCCGCCGGAATACGAGAATGAGGTTTGTCAGTACGTCGATCTTGGCGGAGGTGATGGACTTGAAGGCACTGATGCAATGCTTTGGAGCGGGCGAGTAGTTAGATTGGATTTCAGGTCGAATGGGATCAAGACGATATCCGGGCTCGCCATTGGCGATCCCGTTGAGAAGATAAAGACAATCTATCGAGACCGCGTCACAAAAGAACCGCATGCGTATATAGCTCCGGATGGCTTTTATTACACGATCTACTCCAGCAATCGGAAATACGGCGTGCGTTTTGAAACCGACCAAGATCTTGTGACGGGGTTTTACGCTGGGCGGAGCGACGCCATCGAGCTCGTAGAGGGATGTCTGTAGGCTTCTCAACCCAACTAGGCTTTGGCTGCGTATTGCATCACGATGTGCCCGCTGGGATGCGATTCGACCGTCTGCAGCGAAAGCTTTTCCTCACCCAGATCGCCGGGCACGAACGAACGCCCTTCGCCCAGCAGCACCGGCACCGTGCGTAGCCGCAACACATCCACTTCGCCGGCCCGGAACAGGGCATCGGTCAGGGTGAGGCTGCCCCAGATCATCAGGTCGCCTTTGATGCGTTCGCGTAGGCCACGCACGGATTCGACGCCGTCGCCGCTGAGGATTTCGACCTGGCCCTTGTCGCCCCACGGCGCTGTTTTCAGCGTGTTGGACACGACGAACTTGGGCAGGCGGTTGATCGGGCCGGTGACCTTTTCCACTTTTTCGTCGGCGGTGGGCCAGTAGTCGGCGAACATTTTGTAGGTGGTGGTGCCGAAGACGATGGCGCCGATGGATTCCATCATCTTCATCTGTTCGGGCTCGGCATCCTTGAAATCGCCGGCCGCATCGAAGAAGCCGATGCCGCCGTCCTTGTCCGAGGCGTAGCCGTCGACTGTGACGATCTGTTCTACGATGACCTTGCCCATGCCGCGCTCCTGTCGTGTGGTTTCAGGGAGGCTAAACGAGGGTTGCGTTGGCGTAGCGTAAAGATGCCGGGAGACGGGTAATCTTTCGGGGCTGGAAGAGCTCGCGGCTGAAGCCGCTCCTACGAAGAGCGGGGCGGGTTTTGCTACAGTGGCCCGGCAGTAGTCGGGCACACCGCGAGGGGTCGCAGGATGACAGCAAACACGCCGCCGCTTAACGAGTTGATCCAGCAGTACGACCCGCAGCTGCCGCTGGCTGAGGCCAGTACCATCCCGTCATCCTGGTATATCGACGAGCGCATCGCTGCGCTGGAAAAGCGGACCACGTTCTCGCGCACCTGGCAGCTCGCCGGGCGCGTGGACCAGTTGCGCGAGCCCGGCGAGTACGTCACCTGCGAGATCGCGGGCGAGCCGATCCTGGTGGTGCGCGGCGACGATGGCGTGCTGCGCGGTTTCTTCAACGTCTGCCGGCACCACGCCGCGGCGGTGATGACTGCGCCGCAGGGCTGCGCGCAGAACTTGCGCTGCCCTTATCACGGCTGGACCTACACGTTGCAGGGCGCGCTGAAAGGCACGCCCAGCTTCAACAGCGAATGCGACTTCGACCGCAGCGCGCACGGGCTGGTACCGGTAGCGACGGCGGTGTGGGAAAACTGGGTGTTCGTGCGTCTGGATGCCGAAGGTCCGGGCCTGGAGGAATTCCTCGGCCAACCGCTGATCGACGAGGTCGCCGCGCTGCGGCTGGATCAACTGCACTGGTTCGAGCGCCGCCACTACTTCTTCGACTGCAACTGGAAAGTGTTCGTCGATAACTACCTCGACGGCGGCTACCACGTGCCGCACCTGCACAAGGGCCTGAACAGCGTCCTGGATTTCAAGAACTACACCATCGAGAACGGCAGGCACCATTGCCTGCAGTCCAGTCCCATGGTCAAGGACGGCGATGCGCAGTTCTCGTCGGTGCGCGGTGGCGACCGCGCCTTGTACTACTGGCTGCATCCCAACTTCATGATCAACTGGTACGAAGGCACGATGGACACCAATCTGGTGCTGCCGCTGGGCCTGGACCGTACCGAGGTGATCTTCGACTTCTACTTCGCCGACGTGTCCGAGGCGGCGCGCGAGCGCAACCGGGCCAGCATCGACGTCGGCAACATCATCCAGGACGAGGACATGGCGATCTGCAAGTCGGTGCAGCGCGGGCTCAACTCGCGCGCTTATTCCACCGGCCGCCTGTCGGTGCGGCGCGAGGCCGGGGAGCATCTGTTCCATCGTCTGCTGCATGCCGAACTGTCGGCGGGGCAGGGTGCGTAGCGAACGCGACTGGCAGCGGACGAGCCTTACGCCGTTCGCTTGTAGCGCATCACCCAGTTCGTCTCCCAGGTCTTGCCGCCGTCGGCGGAGAACGCCTGTTCCCATTGCAGCGAGGTGGACGAGTATGGCGTCCACAGGCCACGCACCTTGACCGGCGTGCCCTTGTGGACATCGTCGGACAGGAACGTGCCGATGCCGTTCTCGAAGCGGCCGAAGCCCGGCACATCGATCTTGTGCGGATCGCGTGCGCTCAGGTACCAATCGCCCCACAGACCGGTCTTCGCATCGTAAGCGCGCAGCCCCAGGCTGCGGAACGTGCCGCTGGCCCGGTTGACGATGCTGTCGTTGAGGTTGCAGATGCCGCCGATCATCGAGCGCGCATGGGTGACGCCGTCGAACTCTTCCCACGCCTTGCTGCCGATCAGCCGCTCCTTGAGCCGGCGATGGTGCATCTGCCAGGTGCCGACGAAGAAATCGAAATCATGGATGCCGCCGGAAGCCGTAACAGGTGCGCGAGCCGTGTCCTGCGCGAGCGCATTACCCAGTTTTACCAGCGGCAGCACGCCTGCCGCAGCGGCGAGCAGCGACATCTGCATCATTCGGCGACGATCGGGATCGGACAGCATGGATGACCTCGTTGAAGTGAGCGCAGACGATCTCAATCGGTCCGGGTGAGATCGACGGTCCAATTGGTTTCCCAGGTTTTGCCGCCATCGGGCGAGAAAGCCTGTTCCCAACGGCGCGTCGTGGCAGTCACCCCCGACCACAGGAAGCGCATCCTGATCGGCCGGCCTTCGAACGTGTCGTCGGCGTAGAACGTGCCGATGCCGTTTTCGAAGCGACCGATCACCGGCACATCGATCCGGTTCGGATTGCGACTGTCCAGCCACCAGATCGCCCAGGCTTTCGATGCCGGGTCGTAGGAGCGTAAGGTCAGTCCGCGATATGTGCCGCCCGGAATGTCGAAGAAGTTGTCGACCAGATTTCCCGTGCCGCCGAGCATGGGCAGACAGATCTGGGTGCCGCCGAATTCGTCCCAGTCGTTGCTGCCGGCGAGCCGTTTCCTGAGTTTGCGATGCTTGGCCGCCCAGGTGCCGAAGAATGGGTCGAAGTCGTGGACTGGATCCGCTGGGGCAATCGTCATGGCAGGTGGCTCGATGGCATGCAGGCAAAGTGCACGCAATCCGGCAGCGCAGGAAGAGCCATTTATGGGCGCTGCGCTGGGCCATTCTTCGGCGCCAGGATCGTGAGCCGCAACGATCCCGGCGGCTCGCTCACCGTTGTGTAACCGGTGATGAATTACGCTCGATCGCGACGTGCAGCCGCACGCGCATCGAGGTGCGAAACATGAACAAAGAGAAGAAAGAGACGCCGGAAGCCAAGCCGGATCCCGCCCAGGGCGTCCTGAATCGCGAAGGCAACACGGTCGACGGCGAGGAACAGGTACCGTCCGGCTTGCGGCCGGACCTGGAACCGGCCAGCAAGAAAAACAAGGGCCATGGCGGCGATGGTGGCGGCGTCGGCAACAGCATCTGACAATAGGCGAAGGCGTTACTGCAGCGTGGGTGCGATGGCGGATCTGTTCGGCGCTGGCGAGGCGCGCATGGTGGTGGCGGACGACGAGGGCGGAATACGCTACTGGCCCGACTTCGTCGATGCGCAAATCGCGGATGCATGGTTCGCGGCGCTGCAGGCCGCCGACTGGAAAGAGCAGCGGCGCCCGATGTACGACCGCGTGGTCGATGTGCCGCGCCTACTGGCCGGATACGCGACCGGGCAATGGCCGCCGGCGTTGCCGCTGACGGACATGCTGCAACGCGTGCAGCGCCTGGCGCCGGCGGATTACAACGCGGTGGGCCTCAACCTGTATCGCGATGGCCGCGACAGCGTGGCCATGCATAACGACAAGCTGCACACCATCGGTCCGGGCCAGCCTATCGCGCTGGTGTCGCTGGGCGATTCGCGGCGGATGCGTATCCGCGCGAAGACCGGTCCACGCGCGGGCATCGACCTGGTGCTGGAGCCCGGCAGCCTACTGGTGATGAGCCATGCATCGCAGCTGACGCACGAGCACGGCATTCCGAAGACCGTGCGGCCGGTCGGGCCGCGGATGAGCGTGGTGTTCCGGGTGCGGTCGGAGAAGTACGCGCACTGATTCGCGCTCGATGCCGCACTACGGTCCTGCGTCACTTCTCAGCGTCGCCGCGCCGCTTGGTTGTCTTCTTGCCGGTAGCGCTGGTTGGTTTCTTTGTCGCTGCTTTTGCGGGCTGTTTCTTCGATCTCTTGACCGGGATGGCTGGGGTAGTGGCTTTGCGGAGCGTTTGCGCGGAAGCGCGGGGCAGGTCGCGCGCCCTCACCCCAGCTCTCTCCCGCGCAGCGGGAGAGGCGGCCGTCATGCGCAGCGTGATCCACGTCGGCGCATGGTCGCTGGCTTTTTCCAGGCCGCGCACCCAGCGGTCGACGCCGGCGTCCGCCAGCCGCGGCTGCAGGGTCTTGTTGAGCAGCAAGTGATCGATGCGCAGGCCGGCATCGCGTTGCCAGTGCTGGCGAAAATAATCCCAGAAGGTGTAGATGCGCTGGTCCGGATGCTTGCTGCGCAGGGCATCCATCCAGCCCTGTGCGAGCAGCCGCTCGTAGCATTCGCGGCTTTCGGGCTGCAGCAGCGCATCCTTGCGCCAGTGCTTGGGGTCGTAGATGTCGAAGTCGGTCGGCACCACGTTGAAGTCGCCGGCCAGTACCACGGGATGGCCGTTGTCGTAGAGCGTTTCGGCGTGGCGGATCAGGCGCTCGAACCAGCGCAGCTTGTAATCGAACTTCGGGCCGGGCTGCGGATTGCCATTGGGCAGGTACAGGCAGCCGACGATCACGCCGTGCGCGACGACTTCCAGGTAACGGCTCTGGTCGTCGGCGCGGTCGCCGGGCAGGGCACGGCGGCTTTCGATCGGTTCGGCGTCGCGCGTGAGCACCGCCACGCCGTTCCATGAGCGTTGCCCCACCCAGAGTGCGCCGTAACCGGCCTTTTCGATGTCCGCAGCGGGAAACCCATCATCGGCGGCCTTGAGTTCCTGCAGGCAGGCGATATCCGGCTTTTCCTTTTCCAGCCACTGCAGCAGATGCGGCAGCCGCGTGCGGATGCCGTTGACGTTGAAGGTGGCGATGCGCAGCGTCTTCTTCGGTGGCATGGATCTTCGCCTTTGTAGGAGCGGCTTCAGCCGCGAGCTCTTGCTTCATTTCCTGTCATCCCGAGCGCAGCGAGGGATCTGCTTGGCCGCGCCGACAGCAGATCCCTCGCTGCGCTCGGGATGACGGCTTTCAGGCAAGAGCTCGCGGCTGAAGCCGCTCCTACGAAAAGCCTGGCGCGGACCGATGCGAGGACGCTTGCATGTCGCCGGAAGTCACGATGCGCGCTTGCTCGTCTTCTTCGCAGCCTTGCGGCCGGATTTGCGGGCAGCCTTCTTGGTGGTCTTCCTGGTCGACTTCTTGGCCGTTTTCTTCGTCGCCTTCTTGGTTGCGCGCTTCTTGGTGGCCTTGCGCGTCGATTTACGGGGCGCCGCTTTCTTGGCGGACTTGCGGGCTGCCTTCTTGGCCGTCGATTTCTTCTTCGCAGTCTTCCTGGTCGATTTCTTGGCCGCTTTCTTGGCCGTCTTCTTGGCCGTCTTCTTGCCGGAGCCGCTCTTCTTGCCACCGCCGTCCTGCTTGTTGACGGTGGCCCAGGCGATACGCTCGGCCGCCTTGGTGCCGCGGCCCTCCTTCTTTTCGCTCTCTTCGATGTGCTCGGCCTGGCGCTTCTGCTTGTCGGTATAGCTGGACTTGTCTCCGCGTGGCATCGCTGTCTCCGCTTACGGGTGTACGCGGAGCAAACTGCGCGCGCGATCATGAAAGCGTGAAGATCGCCGCGTTTGCTCTTCGTAGGAGCGGCTTCAGCCGCGAGCTCTTCCCGCCACCGAAGAGCTCGCGGCTGAAGCCGCTCCTGCGAAAAGCCGCTGCCGGGCACAACGATGGCTCCATTCACCTCTCTAAAGAAGCGGCCCATGACTTCCGGCCGTGTCTCCCGCCGCGCCCGCGCGTCACCATCGGCATTGACCAACGGCCCGCCGGGCCGCCGCTTTTCAAGGAAGTCTCATGCGCTGCACCCTGGTTTCCGCTATCGCGCTGGCGCTGGCCGGCCTTTCCGTTCCGGCCCTGGCCCAGACGGCTCCGGCATCGGCGTCGATCGCCCGGCCCACCACTACCCAGCTGCCGCGCAACGTGCGGCCGACCCATTACGACGTGGCCGTGGTGCCGCACGCCGACAAGCTCGCCTTCGATGGCAAAGTCGCCATCACCCTCGACGTGCTGGAGCCGACCGCCAGCGTCGTGCTCAATGCCATCGACATGAGCTTCTCGTCGGTGAAGCTGGCGCCGGTCTCCGGCAACGCCACCTATCCCGCGCCGCAGGTGAAGGTCGATGCGGAGGCGCAGACGGCCACGTTCACCTTGCCGAACGCGCTGCCGGTGGGCCAGTACACGCTGTCGATGGACTACACCGGCAAGATCGGCACCCAGGCCAACGGCCTGTTCGCCATCGACTACGACACCAAGGCCGGCAAGAAGCGCGCGCTGTACACGCAGTTCGAGAATTCCGATGCGCGCAAGTTCATTCCGTCCTGGGACGAGCCCAATTACAAGGCCACGTTCAACCTGACCGCCACCGTGCCGTCGTCGCAGATGGCGGTGAGCAACATGCCTGCCGCCGAGAAGACCGACCTGGGCAACGGCACCACGCGCGTGCGCTTTGCGCCGTCGCCGAAAATGTCGACCTACCTGCTGTTCTTCGGACTGGGCGAATTCGACCGCGCCACCGCCCAGGTCGACGGCACCGAAGTCGGCGTGGTCACGCAGAAAGGCCTGTCTTCGCAGGCGGCGTTCGCGCTGGAGGCTTCGCGCGTGGTGCTGCACGAGTACAACGATTATTTCGGCACGCCGTACCCGCTGCCCAAGCTGGACAACATCGCATCGCCGGGTCGCAGCCAGTTCTTCGGCGCGATGGAGAACTGGGGCGCGATCTATACCTTCGAGTACGCGATGCTGATGGACCCGACCATCTCCACCTCGGCCGACAAGCAGTCGATCTTCTCGATCGCCGCGCACGAGATCGCGCACCAGTGGTTCGGCGACCTGGTGACGATGAGCTGGTGGGACGACCTGTGGCTCAACGAAGGCTTCGCCTCGTGGATGGCGGCGCGCACGATGCAGAAGTTGCATCCCGAGTGGAACACCAAGCTGTACGCCGTCGGCGCGCGCGAAGAGGCGATGAACCGCGATGCCGTCGAGACCACGCACCCGGTGGTGCAACACGTGGAAACGGTGGAGCAGGCCAGCCAGGCCTTCGACGCGATCACCTATTCCAAGGGCGAGGCGGTGATCCGCATGCTGGAGGGCTATGTCGGCGCCGATGCGTGGCGCGACGGCGTACGCCGCTATATGAAGGCGCATGCTTACGGCAACACGGTGTCCGACGACCTGTGGAAGCAGATCGAGGCCGCGGCGGACAAGCCGATCCTGGCCATCGCACACGATTTCACGCTGCAGCCGGGCGTGCCGCTGATTCGCGTTCAATCGGCGCAGTGCAGCGGCGGCAAGACCACGCTCAAGCTGACGCAGGGCGAGTTCACCAAGGATCGTCCGGACAAGAAATCGCTGTCCTGGCGCGTGCCGGTGATCGCGCAGGCGGTGGGCGGCGCGCCGGTACGCGCGATGGTGACGGGTGGCAGCGCCGATGTGTCGGTTCCCGGTTGCGGCCCGGTGGTGGTCAATGCGGGGCAGAGCGGTTACTACCGCACGCTGTACGCGCCCGAACAACTGCAGGGCATTCGCGACGGTTTCGCCAACCTCGAGCCGATCGACCAACTGGGCCTGATGAACGATGTGTGGGCGCTGGGCATGGCCGGCTTGCAACCCGCGTCGGATTACCTGGACCTGGTCAAGGCCACGCCGGTGGATGCCGACCCGCAGGTCTGGGCCGATATTTCCGGCAGCCTGGCCAGCCTCAACAACTACTACCGTGGCGACAAGGCGCGGCAGGCGGCGTTCCAGAAGTTCGCCATCGCCCGTCTCTCGCCGGTATTCGAGAAACTCGGTTGGGAAGCGCGCGCCAACGAAGGCGATCCGAACACGATCCTGCGCGGCATGCTGATAGGTACGCTCAGCGAACTGGGCGATGAAAAAGTGATCGCCGAAGCGCGTCGCCGTTACGCCGCGCAATCCGCCGATCCGAACGCGGTGCCGGCCGAACTGCGCAAGACCATCCTAGCGGTGGTGGCGTCGCACGCGGATCCGAAGACGTGGGATCAGCTGCACGCTGCGGCCAAGGCCGAGAAGACGCCGCTGGTCAAAGACCAGCTGTACTCGCTGCTGTCCTCGAGCGACGACGAAGCGCTGGCCAGGCGCGCGCTGGAACTGGCGCTCACCGACGAGCCGGGCGCGACCAACAGCGCCGACATGATCGCAACGGTGGCTCACGGCCATCCCGATCAGGCCTTCGATTACGCTGTGGCGCACCTGCCGCAGATAGACAAGGTGGTCGACAGCACGTCGCGCAGCCGCTGGTATCCGGGCCTGGGCAACGGTTCGGTCGATCCGGCGATGATCGGCAAGCTGAAGAAGTTCGCCGATGCGCACATCGCGCCGACATCGCGCCGCGCGACCGAGACCTCGATAGCCAACATCCAGTACCGGGTCAAGGTGCGCAACGAACGTTTGCCGGAAGTCGACGCTTGGCTGAAGAAGAACGGCAGCTGAGCGCGCCTCGTCTCCGTTGACGCGCAGGCTGGGTTTTCAGCTGCGCGAGCACCATCGTATACGCGGAGTTTCTTTTGCGCTTTTCGTAGGAGCGGTTTCAGCCGCGAGCTTTTGACTTCAAATGCACCGATCTTGAAGGGCTCGCGGCTGAAGCCGCTCTTACGAAGAGCAGCGGCGACAGCAAATCCCCCTCGGTCCCCCTTTTTCAAAGGGGGAAGAAAAGCGTGTGCCGATGGAACGGATGGCGCCGACGCTCACGCCAGGGTGCGTACCTTGGGTTCGCGATCCCATTGCCGGGTCTTGGCGGCCTTGATGAAGGCTTTCGTATCGCCCGCATCGACCACGCCTGCATCCTTGGCGATACCGCCGGCTTTGAGCACCGCCTGCGCGCCGGCATCGGCGGCGATGGCCTTCAGATGGCCGAACGCATCGCGCACGAAGTCCACCGCTGCCGCTTCCTTCGCCAGGCGTTTTCCGCCTTCTTCCGACAGCACCACGGCCACGGCATCGAAGACGGTGGACGGCGTGCCGGCCAGCTGGCCGTCGGCTTCCAGTTTCTTGCCGCCGCCGAGCCTGGCACCGCCGAGTTTCGGCGCGACGATCTTGACCGTGGCGCCGGCATCCTCCGCGGCCTTGCGCAGCGCCTTGATGGTCGCTGCATCGGAACCGTCGTCGATCAGTATCCCGACCGCCCGGCCCTGTAACGTGTCCTTCATCTTGCCGATGATCTGCAGTGCCGGCGAGGGCTTCATGTCCTTCGGCTTCACCGCGGCCGGCGGCGCCGGGGGCAGGGCATCCAGGCCCAGGCCATCGGCGACGCGCTGCGCAAGATCCGCATCGATATGGCGCAGGTGGCCCACGATCGCTTCGCGCACGTGCGGCGTGCCGACTTTCGAAAGTTCGAACACCAGCGACGAAGCCATGTGCGCCTGCTCGGGTTTGGTCTGGCTGCGGTAGAACAGCCGCGGTTGCGTGTAGTGGTCGGCGAAGCTCTCGGCGCGGATGCGGCTCTTGCCGCCATCGTCGGCCGGCGTGGCATGGCTGCTGAAGCCGTCCGGCGTTTCGCGCGGCGAGTCGGCTTGCAGCGAGCTCGGTTCGTAGTTGACGCGGCCTTTCGGCACCAGCATCTGCATGTGGCCGTCGCGCTGCAGGTTGGCGAACGGACACTTCGGCGCATTGATCGGGATTTGGTGAAAGTTCGGGCCACCCAGGCGCTTCAACTGAGTATCCAGATAGGAGAACAGCCGCCCCTGCAGCAGCGGATCGTTGCTGAAATCGATGCCGGGCACGATGTTGGCGGGGCAATAGGCGACCTGTTCGGTTTCGGCGAACAGATTGTCGGGCCAGCGATCCAGCACCATGCGCCCGATTACCG
>Ga0193753_10000849_pt1 | contig 28370 bp, 26 predicted proteins | sample H1c2metaG_FD_144925 | JGI IMG/M metagenome (GOLD analysis project Ga0193753, IMG submission 144925) | Soil microbial communities from a riparian zone of the East river system, Colorado, United States - H1c2 | ecosystem: Environmental > Terrestrial > Soil > Riparian zone | place: USA: East...
CCCCTCTACAAGCGCTTCGGCTTCGACTTCCCCGCCTACGCCAATACGTTCCGGATTGTCGGCGTCGTGCGCGATGCCAAGTACCGTCAACCGCGTGAGCCGGCCAATCCGATGCTCTTCGTCCCCCTCGCGCAATACGTCTCGGCATACAAAGAAGCCGACATGCAGAAACTCGAACTAAACACGCATTTCATCCAAAGCGCCATGCTCGTCACGCGCAGCAGCCCGGGCGCACTCGAACCGGTGCTGCGCAAAACGTTCGCCGAAGTGGATCCGAATCTCACCATCGTCAGCGTGCGCACCATGCAAGAACAGGTGGCCACGAACTTCGATCAGGAGCGCGCCGTAGCAAGCCTCGCCGGGTTGTTCGGCATAGTGGCATTGCTCCTCGCCGCAGTAGGCCTCTACGGAGTCACCGCCTACACGGTCGCGCAGCGCACCAGCGAGATCGGCGTACGAATGGCCTTGGGCGCGGGCAAAGGCAGCGTAGTCCAACTCGTTCTTAGCGGAGCGTTCCAAAAAGTCGCGCTCGGTCTGTTGCTCGGCGTTCCTCTCTCCATCGGCGCCGGCCGCCTGATCGCCGCGCAGCTCTACGGCGTCTCGAGTTGGGACCCGTTCGCCTTGTTCATCGCCATGGCTTCTCTCGCCGCCTGCGCCTTTGTCGCCGCGATGATTCCCGCCGCGCGCGCCGCCGCTATCGATCCGATGAGAGCTCTGCGCACGGAGTAGCTTCTAGCATCCTTACTCGTCTTCGCAAAGCCACATGGTTTTCAAGACCGCGCGAGTTCAGGCTCAAAACTGATCTTCAAACGGCTGCCGGTCGCCTTCGCGTATTTTTCGAGGGTCCGCGTGGAGGGCATGCTGCCGCCTCCTTCTAGGCGCGCGACAACGGCTTGCGTCGTTCTCATACGCTGCGCCACTTCTTCTTGCGTGAGCCCTGCACGAGAGCGCGCTTCAATCAAGGCAGCCGTGAGCGAGAACTCCTCTTCAAGCGCTCTGTAGGCGCGCCGATACTTCGGGCTCTTCATCCATTTTTTGTGTAAATCATCAACCGTTGTGCGCTTCATCGATCCTGTACCTCCTTGGCTCTTTGCAACGCGATATCAATCCCGCCTGCAATACTGGCAGGGATAAGAAGGATCATCTGCCTGCCACGCCCGCAAATTAGCTGGACTGGCTTTTACGCCTGTAGCCGGAAGTAGATGGGCTTCGACCCGGCGACAGAAACCTTCAAAACGCAAATTGAGTTGCCATCGAGAATAATCTCCTCGCCAAACGACACACTTTCAGCCTGAGTGTGCGCAGTAACCGCGACCGTAGGAAGCGTTACAGGAATTTCGTGGACACGAAACCAGTTCTTATTGCCGAGTCACTTGCCCCTTGGTCCGAACCGGCAACGCGTGTCTCTGCCGCAACGGAATATGCTCGCCAAATGCGCCGGTCGTTGGAATGCCACTCGCGGACATTCTCCTACTGGAAACGATTGTTTGATTTGGAACTTGCGCGAGCTCGCGGCCAGCAGCGCGTGCGTATGGCCCTCTCCGGGGATTGGTCCGGTTTGGGCAACCACATAGAAGAGAGCCTTCTGATTAAGCGGTATTCGATTGTTCTCGATGTCGCCGGCTTGCTGTCCCGTCTGCGATGGCCGGGCGCCGCAAAGCTTTTTGAGACATCAGTCGCAATCATATTGCAAACACGGATCCACGAACCGAAGCAAGCGTCTTAGCGTCCTTGTGCCAAAGTCCGGAGAGTCATGACATCTATCTCCGGCCAAGGTTCGCTAGTCTGCCCGTCCTTGGACAAGCCCGCAGCCCACGCCGAATACAGAACGATGATCAGGACAAATTGCAGACGCTCGAAGAACACCGCCGATCCCAACGGCGCCAGGTTCTCCACGAAGAACAATCCGGCATACCCGGCGAAGTAGAGGCTCAGCAGAATCGTATGCAGCACCAAATTCCGCGGCGGCTGCTTCAAGGGCGCGGGGAAGCGCGCAAAGAAGACGGCAACCAGGATCAGCGTACCCGCAATCCAGCTATCCACCAAGCGGTGCAACAAGAAGAGCGCTCGGAGTGTGGCATCCTCGTCTCTCAGCCGGTGCAACTCGAAAGGCAAACCCAGACAGCAAACCGCCACCGTGATTGCCAGGCACGCCAGAAATAGGCGCACCGCAAAACGGCCGATTTTGGGGTAGAGACGTGCCACCGCTTGCAACGTATCCAGCCCCGCCCACACCTGCGCCGCAAGCAGTGCCGGCAGTGTCCAGGCCCAGGCGACTGCGTAGGCGTGCGTGTCGTAGGCGGGAATGGAAACAATTCCGTCCCGCACCAGCACCACGCCTAGCATGACGCCTAAGGCTCGGAATGGCGACACGAACAAGCGTTGTTGAACGATCCGCCAAATGACTAGCCCTGCAACAGCCGCGGTTGCGATCCAAAGAACGCGGTCCAGGTACGATAGTCCCACAGATTTTCAGTGAGGTTCGGCTAAAGATTTTCTCGGAAAGCTTCAGAACCCCCGATGCGGAGGAGGGCAATCGAACAAGAAGCCCCAAAACGCCGTAAAAAGCTGAAGTAGTGAACGCATGCTTGAATTCCCAGGCGGCAGATCCGCCGAACTCACGGTAAGAGCCCGCCGTTCCCGACCCGCTGCCCAAGCCAAGCCGGTCCACACACAAGTCACTGAATTTAGGCGAGATAGCATCCGTCAAAAAATCTCGGAGCGGCGTGAACGGATTACCCGCTAAGGGTTATTACCCATCGCCTCCGCCGGGGGGACAGAACACTCCTAGAGCTTAAATTTCCGGCGTATGGCACTTTACATAAGACGATGGCAACGAGTGCGGTCCCTATTCATACAATCGAGCGTCGAATGCGCGGTGGTTCGCAGTCCTTATTTGTGCGCGATGCGGCCGGCAATCCTTACATAGCCAAATGCGTTGGAAATCCTCAAGGAACTAGAACATTAATCAACGAATGGATTGTCGGCAGGCTGTTAAAGCACCTTCGAGTATCGACACCCGAAGTGCACGCACTCCGAATCGAGCGGGGCATCCCAGGGGAAGAACTGCTCGAGTTCGATATGGGCAACCGCAAGGTGCCGATTGCGCCAGGTGTGCATTTCGGATCGCGGTGTCCGGTCGATCCCGAGCGGAAAGCTATTCTCGACTTTCTACCCCGCCGTCTGATGAACAAGGTGGGAAATCTGCCCGATCTCCTGCTCGCCTTTGTCTTTGACAAATGGGTCAACCAGGTGGATGCCCGCCAGGCCGTCTACATTCGCGAGCGTTCCGCCGCCGCGGCCGGAAGCTTCCGCGTCTATCTCATCGATCATGGCCAAAGCTTTGGAGGCACGCACTGGGAGTTGCGCGACGGCGGGTTCGCCGCGCTGTATCGCGATCGCTCGATTTATGAAGGTCCGGCCGCGTACTCGGAATGCCACGGCGCGGTCGATCGCATCAACGGGCTGCCGGAAACCAGTCTGTTCTCCATCGAAAATGAAATCCCGGAGGAATGGTTCCAGCCCGGTGATCGTGAGGAGATGACTCGCCTTCTCGAATTGCTTTGTGGCCGCCGCACTAAGCTCCACGACACAGTCAACCGCGCTTTCGAACAAATGCAGCAGGCCGGCGTCGCGATTCCGAAAAGCTCGGATGGACGACGGCTACTCGGTGCGCTACTACTACTCGCTTGCCTGCCCGGCCCTGTTCCTCTCAAGGACCTCCGCGCCATCGATATCGAAGTGAGCGCCGGCGAGGAGCGTGCCTTCCATTTCACCGCGCGTTCGCGCGCGCGGCAAACTATAAACGAGTGCGCTATCCGAATCTGGCAGGACAAGGAAAACTCATATTTCTTGCGCGTTCACGCGAAGAGCCCCGACCGCGAGTCACTCGTCACCGAGTACGCGCTCGTCACCGAATAGAACTAGCGCCTTAAGAAAAGCCGTACAGTTTCTCCGGATTGCTCACTAGAATCCGCGCCAGCGTCGCTTCGTCCGGAACCCATTTCAGCAGCAGATCGAGCAAGGCAGCATCATCCGGCTTCGTCCCGGTGGCTGTTGGATGCGGCCAATCGGTTCCCCACACCAGCCGCTCTGGCGCGTTCTTCACATACGCTTTCGTGATCGCCTCCCGATCTGAGTAAAACGGCGGCCCAACTTTGCTATCGGCGTACGCTCCCGAGAGTTTCACCCAGCCCTTCCCCTTTTCGAGCAGGTCAATCACGACTCCGTATGCCGAATCGAGGCCGCCCGGTTCCGGCACATGCGCCAAGTGATCGAACACGACATCGACCGGCAAGTCTTTCCAGATCTCCGCCGCCGATCGTATCTGTTCCGGTGGCGCGTTCACCTGAATGTGCCAGCCCAACTTCGCAATGCGCTTGGCGAGGGGTTCCACCATATCGAGCGTGGTAGCGCCGCCTTGCGCGAGATTGAACCGGATGCCCCGGACCCCGGCCGTGTCCATTCGTCTTAGCTCGGCGTCCGAAACATCGAGATTCACGACCGCCACTCCGCGCGCGTCCCGCCCCAATTGCCGCATCGCCTCGAGCATGCAGCCGTTGTCCACGCCGTAGGTAGAAGGCTGCACCACCACGCAGCGCGTGAACCCGAGCCGCTTTTGCACCACCCGATAGTCGGCGACTGTGGCATCGGCCGGCCGCAGCGTCGATTTTGGATCCACCGGAAACCGCGATTCGTAAATGTGTAGATGGCAGTCCGCCGCGTTCGCCGGCGCTTTCGTCCGCGCCACCGCCGCGCTCGCCAACACGCCGATAAAAACTCGCCTGGTCGTTTGTCCCACTCCGTTATTTGCCAGCCATGTTCCTCTTCTTCCGCTTGTAAATCGCGTGGGAGATGAACAATCGGCTCATTTCCTCCAAAGAAGATAGCAGGCTGCGCTCGCATTTCACGACTAGCTATAAATATATTAGCTTTATTTGCAGTAACTTAGGGCCTATTTCTCCGGCTGGCGAGTGTTTTCAGCCGATAGCGTGTGTGCGGAGGAAACACACATGCTACCACCTATTTTCTACGAGCCTTTCATCGTAACCGTCACCGGCTATTAACTCCCGACCGGGAGATCAGGCCGTTCCCCTAAGACTCCCCGGTTATCAGATCTATTAAAAGGTGGTAGAGTATTCTCAATCCTAATTATTGGGAAGAATCTCTGCCACCCCCCAGGCGAACTGTTCGTAAACTTGCTAAATGGTTGTTTACGGCATCGACTTCGCTGAGTGTGCTTAGTCTTTTGCACTTTGGTTTGCTTGCGGCCAACCAAGCTCAGCGTCAACCTAATCCTATAGACGCTGCCGTCGAGGAAGGCAAAGCACAGCGCGATCTCGGCCATTCGTCGGAAGCCATTCGGCAATTTGCTCGTGCGGTGACTATGGCGCGTCAGCAACGCGATACCGACCGTGCGGCCCGCGCTCTAATCCTGCTTGCTGTCGCGCAATTACGCGCGTTTGACTACCGATCGGGCTTAGCAACCTCACAAGAAGCCCTAAACTTGGCGCAACTGGGACGAAACTACCTCCTGGCAGGCGCCGCCAGTGGCAACATCACCACCATTTACATGCAACTCGGCGACCTACCATCCGCGGAACAGCAAGTAAGCCGAACCGTCGATCTGCTTGAGCACGCACCTCAGCAAGACGCCCGGACACGGCAATTCCTGCTCAAAGCTCTCGTCAGCCGTGCCTCCATTTGTCTCTTGCAAGACAAGAATTCCGATGGAGAAAGATGGTCGCACACCGCCATCAACCTGGCATATCAACTCGGCGATCCCGCCATGGAGGCGCTCGCCTGGGAGATGCTCGGCGCAACATTCTTGAGGCAGGACAGAATCCGTGCGGCGCAAGATGCCTTCACCAAAGAATATTCCCTGCGCAAGGCGATTCGCGATGAAGACGGCCTGGCGGTCACCAAGGAGCATCTTGCCGAGCTTGAATTGGCCAAGTCGTCCCCCGACTACTCGCTGGCCCTGAGGCTTATCGATGAGGTATTTGCCGCTCCGAGCCCGACGTTCAAAGCTAATCCGCAGTACTATCCCATTCACGTTCGAGCAAAAATTCTGCTGAAATCAGGCAAGAAGCTGCAAGCTTTATCCGAATTTCGCCGCGCCGTCGACTCCGCCAGCCAATGGCGTCGAGGTGCTCTTCCCGGCGACACAACTAGCACGCAGACTGTCTCGAGCCTTCACGAGGCGTATGCTGACTTCGCAGCGCTCGCTGCGGAATTGTCCCTGGAACGGCACGATACCACCCTCCTTCGCGAAGGACTAGAGGTCTTGGCCGAGAATCGTGCCGCCAGCCTTCGCGAGCAGCTCACTTCAGCCCTAGGAAGGCAGTTTCAACTGCCCGAGAGCTATTTTGGCAAGCTTTCTGAGCTCCAATTAGTGCAAGCTCATGTTACATTAGGGCGAAATACAGACGAAGACCGGCAAAGTCTTGCTCGAATTCACGCCGAACTGGGAGAGCTGGAAAATCAAATTGGCTTAAAACCCGATAAGAATATTTTACAAGGCGAGAAAAATCTCCGTAGGAATTCACTTAGAGATATCCAGAATAGATTAAGGAGTACACAGGTGCTCCTCAGTTTTTGCTTAGGCAAGGAAAAATCTTTTCTGTGGGCGGTTACGGGAACTGACGTGAGTGTTTATCAGCTAGATTCGGAAAGTGCCATAACGGCGAAGGCGATCCGCTGGACAGCGGCCACCCGGACTCGCCATGCGGCGCCGGATGGTGGCCCAACTGCCGGTCTGGACCTCTCGCGAGCCCTATTTGGCCAGCTCGCTTCGCGTTTTTCCGAAAGACCGGAATGGCTGATTGTGGGCGATGGTTCCCTGCTGAACGGGGTGCCCTTCTCCAGCCTTCCCGATATGTCGCACCCGAATACCAAACTCGTCGCAAACCATACGCTTCGCTTTCTGCCGAGCGAGCTCTTGCTCCTGGTGCACGGCCGCGAGTCCCCGGCTCTCTCCTTCATTGGAGTTGCCGATCCTATTTACAATCTCGCGGATTCGCGCCTCGCCCGCACGAAAGCGCCCGAGTCGAGCGAAGATGGCGCTACCATCTCTTTGGCTCGTTTGGTTGGGAGCGAAAAAGAAATACGCACCGCAGCCATGCTGAGCCGCATGTCGGATGAGCAACTGCTGGTCGGCACTCGTGCAACCATCCAGAACCTCCGAAAAAGCCTGGATCGCTCTCCGGAAATCCTACATTTCGCCGTGCACGTCGTCAGTCCGTCCGGCCAAGCGCAAGAAGCGGCATTGGCACTCAGCCTGAAAAACGGCATTCCCGAGTTGCTGACGTCGGAAACTATCGCGACCTATCATCTACCCGGCAGCCTGGTCGTTATGAGCGGCTGTTTCTCCGAACAAGGCAAAACCCTTCCGAGCGCTGGCTTGGTCGGCTTGAGCCGCGCCTGGCTTCTAGCAGGCGCTGATGCCGTCCTAGTGAGCGCCTGGCCGACGCCAGATGACTCCGGACGCTTTTTTTCGGAATTTTATCGTCATTTACAAGCTAGTATTGAATCTAGGCCAGCCGTCCCACTGGCCAACAGAGCAGCCATCGCCTTGCAGCAAGCTCAATTAGATATGCAGCGGAACAACGATTACAGTAGTTCACCGTCGTTTTGGGCGGCCTACTCAATCATTTCCAAGGAGTAACTTCGAAACTCTTTTATGGTGGCAACGCAGCCCAAACTTTATCCGGCGCCCGCTAGTGACGGTAGTCAGCGGACTCAAGAGGTCAGTAGAACCTCCAGAACGGGATATTCCCCCATTGAATGGGGCGTTCTCGTCAATAAGATCAAGGCCGGCGAAGACGCCGGTATGGAACAGTTGTACAAACTGTTCAGCCGTGGCATCCGTTATTATTTATGCCGCCAGCTCGGCCCCCAAGAGCTAGAAGACAAGGTGCACGATACCTTCCTGATTGTCGTCAATGCAATCAAGCGCGGCGATCTGCGCGAGCCGGAACGGCTGATGGGTTTTGTACGCACGGTAGTGCGCCGGCAGGTGGCAGCTTATATTGAGACGGCGGTCCACACGCGGCGGGAGCAGGCGGATTTGGAAAGCGGCATCGCAGTCGCCGACCGGAAGCAGAATCCCGAACAGGAAGCCATCTTTCGCCAGAAGGCCGAGCTCATGCAAAGCGCCCTGGCCGCTCTCTCGCAGCGCGATCGCGATATTCTGGTTCGCTTCTATTTGAAGGAGCAGCCGCAAGAGCAGATCTGCCGCGAGATGGCCCTGACAGAAACGCAATTTCGATTACTCAAATCACGCGCCAAGGCGAAGTTCGGCGATATTGGCAGGAAAAAATTGACCTCGGGTGGAATTTTCTCGGTTCTCGTGAGAGCACAGGCCAGCTAATTCGCACTGTCTTGACATGGAAATGGCGGAGGTTTTCCGCACGCAGATGAACGATTCTTACCGCGATCATCCGGAGGAGGAGGCGCTAGAACGCTTTCTTCTCCATCAATGCTCGGAGGACGAGTTGGAAGTTATAGAAACGCACGTACTTGCCTGCGAGTCGTGTGTGGAGCAGCTCGAAGCCCTCGAACTTGATATCGCCGCGACCAAGATAGCTCTCCAGAACCTGGAGGCCGCGCCACCCCGCAAGCAGATGGCGAAGGCCGCCGGCGACTGGAAAAGCTGGTTTACCTTACCCCGGTTGTCCCTGGCTGGCGGATTTGCCGCCGTGGCCTGTGGAGCAATTCTCCTTTCCGTCCCGCACGATGTCGCCCTCACGGCGTATCGCGGGACGGAAACGGCTATCGTGTCCGAATGGCGCCCGCTGCATATGCATCTGAATGCGGCGGACCTGAGCGAAGGCCCCGTCGACGTCGAATTGGTCGACCGCGTGGGCTCTCCGCTTTGGAAAGGCTCTTCTGCCATTCAGCACGACACTGTAGATGTGCACCTTCCCCGAATCAAACAATCTGGAACTCACTTCGTACGTTTGTACGCCCCACAAGGCGAACTCCTGCGCGAATACGCCTTTCAAGTGAAGTTGGGATTCTAAACTAAAAAGCCCTAAACCTAAAAAACCCGGCGATGTAATCTGTCGATCGTGAATTTGGCGGTGTCGGCTACGGCCATCACCGCCATCACGCCGGCCTGCACTGGATCCGTAACAACCAGATCGCACGCATCGGGCACGCTTCCCGCCATATTTAAGCTGATCACCAGTAATCCTTCTGCCCGCACTTCCCGTACCGCTAACTCGATTTCCCCGCCCATGATCGACCCTGCCAGAACCAGCGCTCGCACCCGCGCCAAACGGCGGCAAGCTCGTACGGCGGCGGCGAGGGTTGCCTCGCCTACCAAGGGAATCGTATCGACCGAAATATGTTCGCCGCGGATATTGTGCCGGTCGGCTTCCGAAATCGCTCCCAACGCGACTTGTCCGACTTGCGCGCCGCCGCCCATAATGATGATGCGTTTGCCGTAAATCTTCTGCAGAGACTGCACGCGCGTGACTTCGCGCACGACCTCGAGTCCCTGCAGATCCTGCGTCAAAGGATCCACCGGCCCGGGAACATCTAATTCAAAATAGATACGAGTGCCGGTGGGCTGGTCTTCGATGATCGATACCGAACGAATATCCGCGGCGTGCCGCACAATCACGCCGGTTAGCTGATGCAACACTCCGGGCGCGCTGACGGTAGTCAGCACCAACCCGACTTTGCCGGAGGTTGCGTCGGTCAGACCGATACCTCGTACTTCTTCAACAAACCGTCCCAGACTCCGCGCGCTTTGAGCAGCAACTCCACAACTTCGCGAATGGCGCCCGCGCCGCCCGGCGCTTCGGTCACCGCCAATGCGGATCGTTTCACTTCCGGGCGAGCGTTTGCCGTCGCGAAAGACAAACCCACGCGCTTCATGATGACCACATCTGTTAGATCGTCGCCGACATAGGCGATCTCGGAAGGCTTCACCTGAGATTCCGCCAGAATTCGCTCGAGCAACGGGATTTTTTCGATGTGTCCTTGAAAAACCCAGCTCATGCCGACTTGGCTCGCGCGTTCTGCTGTCGCCGGAGACTCGCGTCCGCTGATCACACCGGTCTTGATGTCGAACCAGCTTAACCAGCGCAGCGCGATGCCATCCTGCGAATCGAAGCCTTTTGTCTCGACCAATTTCCCGTCGCCATTCGGAATTAAATAGAGGCGGCCGTCGGTGAGCACGCCGTCTACATCCATTAACAAAATCTTGATATCGGCCGCATGGCGATGCAGCTCTTCTTCAGTGAGCGGAGAATTCAGTTGCATTAGCCACTTACAATGTCGGTATTGACGGGCACATTACCAGAGCGGGTTGCCGAAATCATCCCTCGTTATAACATGCTGCCGCAGAGTGGCCGCGTAGGCGTCGCCGTATCGGGCGGAGCGGATTCCGTCGCGCTGCTGCACATCCTTCACGGCCTTTGGAATGATCTCGTGGTGCTGCATGTGAACCATCATCTGCGGGGCGAAGAATCCGATGGCGACGAAGCGTTCGTACGAACGCTCGCGGAATCGCTCGGTCTTGAAATTTTGGTGGAGAATGCGATTCCAGGAGCAGGCAATCTCGAACAGGAAGCCCGTCGCGCGCGGCGAGCATTTTTCCTGCGCTGCCATCTCGAGCGTGTCGCGCTCGGACACACGCGCAGCGACCAAGCCGAGACAGTACTATTCCGCCTGCTACGCGGATCGGGGCTAACCGGCTTGGCGGGGATGCGTTATAGGACGGAGGAAGGATTCATCCGGCCGCTGCTCATGACCAGCCGGGAAGAAGTCCGGCGCTGGGCTCGCGAGGAAGGGCTAAGCTGGCGGGAAGATTCGTCCAACGCCGACCTGGCGTTTACCCGGAACCGGTTGCGGCAGGAAACTCTGCCGGAGCTCACGCGAACCTATAATCCGAACCTCGAAGGTGTGCTGGCCGGAACGGCGGATCTGGCCCAAACCGAGGAGGCCTATTGGAATGAGCAAGTTGACCGTATTTATACGCAAATTACGGTACGAACCCAATTGGGTTCGTTTTTTCAAATCGACCAATTGACGGCCTTGCACCTGGCCCTGCAGCGCCGGCTGATCCGGCGCGCCATTGAAGCCGTGAGAGGCGATCTGGCCGGCATCGACTTAGCTCATGTGGGGGCCATTCTCGATTTGTGTGGCGACCGGCAAGGGCACGACCGGGTACTGATCCCCGGCGTGGACGCGCTGCGCTCGTTCGACCAACTCTTGCTCAGCCGTCCCGGCACCATCGGGAGGCAAACGCGAAATTATCACTTGGAAATCGAGACCGGGGGGAACTACGAGTTGCCTTTTGGCGCGGGCTACCTTAGCTTGGATAAATTTTGTGCTAATTTCAAGAAAGAGCAGGATTTGGAGGGGGAAGTCTCGGATTTGGACGCAGAGGTCCTAGCCGGTGAAACACTTTCCGTCCGGAATTGGCGGCCTGGCGACGAATTGCACCGCACGGGGCATAAGGCGGCGGAAAAGGTAAAGTCGCTATTTCAGGTCTACCGGGTGCCGCTTTGGGAACGCAGACATTGGCCTGTCGTGGTGGCCGGAGAAGAGATCGTTTGGGCGCGCCAGTTCGGTAGCGCGTCCAGATTCAGTGTTTCGAGTGAAAACCGGCAAATTATCCGGTTGACGTACCATGCCGTGAACCGAAAGGTATAGGTTCAGCGTCTTTAATAAGTGAGGGTTGGAGCAGTTCATGAGTTCAAATGTAAAAACGGCAGTCTTTTGGGTGGTCATCATATGTGCAGTCGTATTGGTCTACATGGCCGTGAAGACTGGCCGGGGTCCCAATCCAACTAATCTGAAGGTGTCGGATTTCGTCGCCTACGTGCAGGACGGAAAGATCAAGGACGCCGACATCACCGGCAGCGATGTGACGGGCACGATGACCGAAGGCGGCGTCGGGAAGCAATTCCACACGGTCGTTCCTCCGAACTATCCGGAGATTTACAAGATGCTGCAGGACAAGGGCGTCAAGTACACCTGGAAGGAATCGACCGGGAGCGGTTGGATCGGGATTCTGTTCAACGCAGTGCCGGTGCTGATTCTGCTCGGGCTGTGGATTTTCATGATGCGGCAGATGCAGAGCGGCGGCAACAAGGCGCTGAGCTTTGGCAAGAGCCGCGCGCGGCTACACTCCTCGCAACAGAAAAAGGTCACCTTCAAAGATGTCGCGGGCGTCGATGAAGCCAAGGAAGAACTGCAAGAAATTATCGAATTTTTGCGCGAGCCGCAGAAGTTCCAGAAACTGGGCGGCCGCATCCCGAAGGGCGTGCTGCTGATTGGGCCTCCCGGCACCGGCAAGACGCTGCTGGCGCGAGCGATCGCGGGCGAAGCGAATGTGCCGTTCTTTTCGATCTCGGGTTCCGACTTCGTAGAAATGTTTGTCGGCGTGGGTGCGAGCCGCGTGCGCGACTTGTTCGAACAAGGCAAGAAGAATGCGCCTTGCATTATCTTCATCGATGAAATCGACGCGGTCGGACGCCATCGCGGTGCTGGCCTCGGCGGCGGACACGACGAACGCGAGCAGACGCTGAATCAATTGCTCGTCGAAATGGACGGGTTCGAATCGAACGAAGGCGTAATCCTGGTGGCGGCGACGAACCGTCCCGATGTGCTCGATCCGGCGCTTCTCCGCCCCGGCCGTTTTGACCGGCGCGTGGTAGTCGACCGGCCTGACGTGCGTGGGCGTGAAAGCATTTTGAAAGTCCACACTAAAAAGGTTCCGCTATCGGACGATGTGGAGTTGTCGCTGATCGCGCGCGGAACGCCGGGCTTTGCGGGTGCCGATCTGGCGAATCTCGTGAACGAAGCGGCACTGGTGGCCGCACGTCAGAATCGCAAAGTCGTCACGCAGTTCGATTTCGAACTAGCGAAAGACAAAGTGCTGATGGGCGTGGAACGCAAGAGCCTGATCATCAGCGATAAAGAAAAGCGCATGACGGCGTATCACGAAGGCGGACACGCGTTGGTGGCCGCGCTGATCGAAGACGCCGATCCGCTGCACAAGGTGACGATCATCCCGCGCGGCATGGCGCTGGGCTTGACAATGCAGTTGCCGCTCGACGACAAGCTCTCGCACGACAAGAAATATCTAGAATCGCGTCTTGCGATTCTGATGGCGGGCCGTATTGCGGAAGAGATTTTTCTCGACCAGATGACGACGGGCGCGGGCAACGACATTGAGCGCGCGACCGAGATGGCGCACAAGATGGTCTGCGAGTGGGGCATGAGCGAACTGGGTCCGCTCAGCTTCGGCAAAAAAGACGAGCAGATTTTTCTGGGCCGCGAAATCGCACAGCATCGGGATTATAGCGAAGAGACGGCCATCAAGATCGATCAGCAGGTTCGCAAACTGGTCGAGGACGGCTACAGCCGGGCGCGGGCAATCATCGTGGACCGCTCCGACGCACTGGTGAAGATTGCGGAAGCCTTGCTCGAGCGCGAGGTTCTGGACGGCGCTGAAGTATTGGATCTGATAGCGGGCAAACAATTACCGAAGCTTCCCAGCAACTCCAAACCGACGCCGAGTACACCAGACGGCGGGATAACCATCGCACCACATCCATCGGGACCGATACCTGGAATGATGGGCGGCGAGAGTCCACAGCCGGCATAGGACTAACCGCGATACTACGCGAATCCGCCGGCATTGTGACCCAACGACAACCGAGGCATTTTCCCTGCGGAATACACGTTGAACGACTCAACGACAGCGTGGTTGTGATCGAAAATGCGGCGCCGACCGTGCCCACGATTTCCATTAATGCTCCGGTAGCCGGGCGACAGTGACGGGGAGCGTTACGGTTGGGGTGATTGTGGCACGATCATGAGCGTGCAGCTAAGGCTCGATGGCGGCAATCTAGGAGCGGCGGTAGGCTATCCGTATGCGCTGACGTTCAATAGCGCCTCGTCGGCAATGGCAGCCATATACTCCGTCATGCCGGCCCGGTACATGTGACCGCCCTAGAACGGCACGTCTGAATCCGTAGTCTCTTCGCAGAACTCCGATCCGCCAACTGAAGCAGCCCCTTCAGTTTTGTCTGATCCTGCCGAGCTTCTTTAGCGGGCTCACAACGATTTCGGTAACCGGCCATTCAACCCTCTCTTTGCCGATCGTGCGTTCCTATTTGCGATGCTGCAGTTCGCCTCCGACAAACACCTGCGTGCCCTTTTGAATGTCCGCCGTATCAGGCGATGCCGCAGCTTTGCCGAAAAGCACGCAATCATGCCACCGCATCACCAATTCCAAATTGGTCATTCTTTTTCACTCGCTTCGAGGTCGCAACGGACACTCGAGCGACTGCTATTCCTCCCAGCGTGTATTTCTGCTCGACGGGCTTTCCGGTATATCCGATCAACGTCACTTTGTTCAACATGTGGGGTAGGTTTCTTTTCGGTTTTCATTCCCTCGCGTCCTGAAAATGGATTGGCGGGCAATGAAACTACTTCTGCCCTTGCGGCGAGCAAGGGGGAGGCAAGCATAGGCAAGGTCTGGGAGCGGAAGTGCGCTATGTCGAGAAGCTCCGCAAGAAACCGGCGCTCGTGGCGCCGCTCCACATGCAGAACAAGATCGATGAGATCGCCAAATTTCTGCTTGCAGCGCACGCTACGGAACATCTACGCCGGCGCGCAGCGTCATGCTGGCTAAGCACGATAAAACCTGCAAAGCATTTCGAATCATCCGTACTGCTGAGCGCGATGGCGCAGGGGGGAACCGAAGAGCCATCAGAACAATCCTAAGGCTTGTAACAGTAATCTACGTTGCTAGTGTTGGTCGTTTCCCTTTCGTACCGCTATGACTACAACATTGGCAAGCCGCTCTGGACGACCGATCCAACCAATGTGACTACGCGGTATGCCTACGCAGGGCAGCTTGGCGGAGCGATCGATGGGCTGGATCGGCTGACGCAAGTTCGACGGGCGGCCGATACTGGCGGAGAGCCAGACGAACACGCAGTATCTCTCACCCACCTCGACACAAACCTTTCAAGATCAGAATGCGGCCACCGACTACCGCGGTCAGACGCAACAATATTACGACGGACTGGGACGGACAATCGAAAGCCGCGCATATGACGACGATACGCATTTCATCGCCGTGGATACGAGCTATGACGCGTTGGGGCGGATCAGTAGCGTAAGCAATCCGTATCATCCTGGCGACGCGATGTACTGGACGACGACGAGCTATGACGCGTTGGGGCGAGCGACGCAAGTGACAATGCCCGGCGGGGCTTCCACTACGACAAGTTACGCGGGCAATCAGACGACCGTGACCGATGCGGCCGGAAAGAAACGCGTCATGACCAACGATGCGCTGGGGCGACTGACGCAGGTGGTGGAAGATCCGGCCGGTTTAAACTACGCGACGACTTATGGCTACGATGCGCTGGACGATCTGGTTTCGGTGACGCAAGGAAGTCAGACCCGCAGCTTTGTGTACGATTCGCTGAAGCGCCTGACCTCAGCCACGAATCCGGAGAGCGGAACGCTGACCTACAGCTACGACCCCGCCGGCAATCTGGTCGCGAAGAGCGATGCCCGTGGGATCGCGACGGCGTACAGCTACGATGCCTTGAACCGGCTGAAAACGAAGTCGTACTCCGATGGCACACCCGCGGTGAGTTACAGCTACGATACGGGAGTAGTGAAAGGCATCGGACGGCTAACGCAAGTGGCCAATGCCAATTCGGTAACCAACTATAGCGCGTATGACGAGTTGGGGCGGGTGACGCAGAGCAATCAGCAGACCACTGGACAGACGTACGGCTTCGCTTACACGTATAACCGCGGTGGTGCGCTGACGAGCGAGACGTATCCTTCGGGGCGGACCGTGACCACCAGCTACGATCGAGTGAACCGGCCTATTGGGATGAGCGGAGTTTTGAACGGGCAGTCGAAGGCCTATGCGAGCCTCGGCAGACTGGCCGCACGGGGCGCTGAAGGCCATAGCGTACGGGAATGGCATTGTGCCCGTGTATGTTTACAACAGCCGGCTGCAGATGAGCCAGATGTCTGCCGCTTTGGGCGTCGGAAGCAATCAATATCTAAGCGTCGTGAACTACGACTGGGGAGCGGCGGATAACAACGGGAACCTGCACAGCGAAGCGATGCTGAACTGGAACGCGGCTCCTTATGCGGCGCTGAATTCGTTCACGCAGACGTTTACTTACGATGGCGCGAACCGCTTTGAGCCATGCCGCCGATACAGGCGGCTGGTCGCGCGACTTCAATTACGACGCGTTTGGAAATATGTGGGTCACGAATGCGACTGGGATTGCGGCAGCAGGCGCGACGGCGCAGGGCAACTACGAGACCGGAAGCAATCGGATGTACGGGCTGGGTTACGATCTGGCGGGTAATCAGCTTACGGCGAACGGAGATGTGCTGGGCTACGACGCCGAGAACCGGCAGGTTACGGTGACCGAGCGGCCGTCGTTGGGCGGCGGGACGGAATATATCGCTTATGGTGGCGATGGGAAGCGTGTGGCAAAGAGTGGGCCGGCGGGGACCATGGTGTATGTCTACGATGCGCTGGGGCAGTTAGCGGCGGAGTATTCGACGGTGGCGGGGTCGACACCTTGTCACACTTGTTATTTGATAGCGGATCATTTAGGGTCGACACGTTTAGTCACGGACGAGAATGGAGTTGCCGTGGCGCGGCATGATTTTCTGCCGTTTGGGGAGGAGATTGCGGCGGGTTCGGCGGCGCGCGGGGCGCAGTGGGGATCTGGGAACGATATTGTCAATCAGAAGTTCACCGGCAAAGAACGAGATTCGGAAACCGGACTCGATTACTTCGGGGCGCGGTATTACGGAAGTATGCTGGGACGGTTCGCGTCACCCGATCGCACGTTTGGCGATCAGAACATTTTCGATCCGCAGAGTTGGAATCTCTATACGTACGTCAGAAATAATCCTCTCCGTTTCGTAGACCGGACCGGAACTCAAGCGCAAGCGTCCGAGCTCGAGGTATGGATTGCCACACATGAGCCTGAGCTTGCAGCGGCTGCCAAAGCGGCAATGGCGGCAAAGGACTTTCATACTTTTGCACAGGCAATAAAAGATGCCGTGTGGGGCTCGGAAAACCCGGCGGATAAAATCCAGAAGGCTATTGAGTCGGACAATGTGGGGGTTGCGATGGAAGGAATAATCGGCAAGCTCGTAGCTAATAAGTTTCCGGGCGACGTTGTGGATGTGGTCGCGCCAATACCCGATCCCACCAATCCGGACTCACCGCTGACCGACATCGATGTGCAGTTGAAATATGCGATGGTCGAGATCAAAACCGGACGCAGGCCGGTAAAATTGAGCCAGCTAAACAAACAAAAAACTGCAGGATTACCCATTCTTGTTTACGCACCGCAGGCAACGCCGAACCAACAACGAGCCCTCACTAACGCCGGTGTGGATGTTTTTCGAAATTTGAATCTGCTTTTCGACGCACTCCAGCGGCTAAAAGGCGCTGCGCAGGAAGAGCGACCGACGATTCTGCGGCGGCCAAAAATTAAGGATTGGTAGCGCTCTTCGATATGGACTCTTTTACCATTTTTTTTCCTGCCGAAATCACGGTCGATGAGATTAATGCAGCTACGGGTAAGGCAGGCGTCGAAATATACAGTCGCGCAATCAACGAGATTTCGATTTCAAGTGGATCAGCCCATATCTGGATAGACATCCACAAGGCGAATGAACTCCCCCCCGGTGATTTCGACGACGAAGAGGATTGGCCTTTACCCAAGGAGCATGTTGGCTCCGTAATCAGTATTTTAGTTCGCCGCAATGAGGAATCTGATTCCCTGGCAATCACGATCGCGCACCAACTCGTCACGACACTGGGCGGACTAATTAGCTGGGACGGTATGGGCTACTGGGAGAAGCTGTACGACCGCAAGTATCGGCGGGATAATGGCGACCATTAACTCCTGATCTACGCCTCCAAAAACTGCCCGTTCTGGTGTGGGACTTCCGCCGGCAATTGCGACAAAGCCTTGGCAATGCCCAGCCGTTCCTGCATTGGCTGGGCGAAACTTTGTCGGTTCTATTGCGCGGCTGGACGCGCGCGGCGTTGCAGGGTAACCGTCAGCGGCTCTTGGAGGACGAACGCGAGTTGCGTCTCCGAGGGGATCTTTACTTGCTCGCCGTGCGTGGCGAGTTGGAAGCCGGCGCCGGCGCCGCCGCCCGCAAGTGATCCGATCGCGGCTCCTTTGCCGCCGCCTGCTAACCCTCCGATCAGCGCGCCGGCCGCGGCTCCGATGCCCGTGCGGATGGCGCTCTGTTTGCCACGGGCGCCGCCTTGCTGCGAGTAGGCTGCCGTGTTGATGGGAACAGCTTCGCCGTTTATGCCTAGCGCGGTGGCGCGCAGCTCGAGCGAACTTTGTCCTTTGATTCGTCCGGCACCCTTCGCGGCGGCGAGGAGCACGGTCACCGGCGCTCCGGCGGGGACCACGACACGGCCTCCGGAGGTAAGCGGTGCATCGAGAGACGCCCGGAAGGTCTGGCCTTCGGTGTTCTTACCGGTATCGATGCTATCGATCATGCGGATCGCGACCCGCGTGCCGGATGCGATGGTGTAGGTACGAGTCGTGGGGCGCGGCGGGGCTGGCGCGGGCGCCGGCTCACTGACCGCGGGCGGCGGAGGCTCGACGGCGGCCTGTTTGACGGGCGCGGGAGCTGGGGCTGGTTTTGCCGGGGCCGGAGTTTCGGCGGCGGGAACCGGCGGCGCGGCATCGGGCGCCGGGGCGGGCGGCGCCGCCATGGCCGTATTTACCTTCATCTGATCGGTCACGCCGCTAATCCCAGCAATGCCGTTGGCGATCTTCATGGCCTGCAACTCCACATCGGAGCTGGGCACGTCTCCACTCAGCGTCACCGCGCCATTTGCGACAACCACCTTCACGTTTGCGGCGCGCGTTGCGTCGTTGGCATAGAGCTTGGCTTGAATATCGCTAGTCAGGGCCTGATCGTTTGGTCCTTTGGGCCCACAAGCCAGCGTGAGGCATCCTAGTGCCACCGCGGCGAGAAACGCAATCCGTGTGCGAAACATATGTCCTCCTACTCTTCCCAGGGTAACTCCAACGGCGGCGGGAGATGGCCGGAAGATACAATAGGGGGTTCATGGCGGAAGACACAGCGACGGTGCGAGCCGGGAAGACCGAAGAAAAAGCGGAAGCGAAACGGGAACAAGCCCGGAATAGCATTGCCGAGTGGGCGGTCACAATTCTGCTGCTCTTGTTCGGCACCACGACGCTTGTCCAGGCGTTCGTGATTCCGACCGGGTCGATGGAAGACACGCTGCTCATCGGCGATCACTTGCTCGTGGACAAACTCTCGTATTCGGCGTCCGGACCGATTAGCAAGTACCTGCTGCCCTACGAGGAGCCTAAACACGGCGATATTATTGTCTTCCGCTATCCGGCGGACATTACGCAAACATTCGTCAAGCGCGTGATCGGCGTGCCCGGAGATCATTTGAAGATGGTGCACCGTACGATCTACCGGAACGGCGTTGCATTGAATGAGCCGTACGTGTATCACAAGTTTCCTTACGACGAGAGCCGGGACAATTTTCCCGGAGCGCCGTCGCCGTTCGCGGAAGGATTGCAGGCGCAGTTGCAGCGCGAGATGCTCGAGCACAACGTGGTGAATGGCGAAGTGATCATTCCGCCAGGATCGTTTTTCGCGATGGGTGATAATCGCGACAATTCACTCGACAGCCGGTATTGGGGATTTGTGCCACGCGACAATATCATCGGCAAGCCGCTGCTGATCTATTGGTCGTATAAGGCTTCGACAGAAGACCTGGCGGGCTCTTCGGTTGGCTCGTTGGCGCACCATATGGTGGACCTCGGGCAACACTTTTTCACGCGCACACGCTGGAGCCGCACGGTCCGCATTATTCGCGGTTTTCCGGATTCGCAGTTAGCCGATCATGAGCTGCCGCTGCGGAAGGGCGATCCGGATCCATGAACAATCTCAGCTAGAGAGTTATGGCAAATCATCGGTACGGTCTGATCATGGCCGGCGGTCGGGGCACGCGTTTTTGGCCACGCAGCCGCAAACGTAACGCCAAACAAGTTCTGCGCTTCTTCGGTGAGCGAACACTGATCCAGCAGACGGTCGATCGCCTGGAGGCGGTGATACCGCCGGAAAATATCTGGGTCATCACGAACGAGTTTCTGCAGCAGGAGATCCGCAAGCAGTTGCCGCACGTGCCCAAACGCCAGATATTGGCGGAGCCCGCCCAGCGCAATACGGCGCCGTGCATTGCGCTGGCGGCGCAGATTCTTTCGACGCTCGATCCGGAAGCCGTCATGGGTGTGTTTCCAGCCGATCACCTGATCCTCAAAGAGAGCCGTTTCCGGATGTTCGTGAAGTCGGCTTTCCGGGCGGCGGAAAAGCACAGCGTGGTGGTGTTGGGCATTCAGCCGCGCTGGGCGGAGACCGGCTACGGTTACATCGAATTTCCGAAGGACGTGCAGGCCGGAAAGGCGGAGGCGATCGCGGTGGAGAGTTTTCGCGAAAAGCCGGATGCTCAAACCGCCGGGGCGTTTTTGGAGCGCGGGCATTTCTTCTGGAACGCCGGAATGTTTTTTTGGAGCGCTTCGAACGTGCTCGAACTGATGCGGCGGCATCAGCCAAAGACGGCAACGCTACTCGCGGGCCTGCCTCCGATTCAGAGCAAGAATTTCGCCAAGGAGCTCGCCCGTGCGTATCCTTTGTGTGAAAACATATCGGTGGATTACGCGATTATCGAGAAGGCGCAGGGCGTGGCCGGCTTGGCCGTCGACGACATCGGTTGGAACGATGTGGGCAGTTGGGAAGCGGTTTACAACCTGGCCAAGAAAGACGCACAGGGAAATGCGCGCGGCGGCGATCTCGTTCTGGAAGATAGCCGCGGCAACTATGTAGACGCGAAGAAGACGGTCGCGTTGGTGGGGGTCGAGAACCTGGTGATCGTCGATACGCCGGATGCGCTGCTGGTGGCGCATCGTAGCCGGGCGCAGGATGTGAGCAAGATCGTGAAGGCGCTCGAGAAAAGTGGCCGAGAGGATTTGCTCTGAGCAAATATGTCTCGCCTCCGATACAGGTACCTACCCACACTAACTTTTTGCGCGCCGATATTCAGTTCACGGGTGTAGAGCAAGCGGGACCGGCGTATGAGGCGCGCGTTTTCCTGAACAATACCAAGGCCGACGCGGACACGCCGCGGACGGCGGAGCACGGCTATGCCGGTTCGTTTCATGTGTACGGCTTAGGCGTGCCCTTGCCGGAGAAAGCGTCGATTAACAAGTCGGTAATCGCAACGGAGGCTGTGCGCGCCGCCGTAGCGCAGGGTGGAAGCGTGACGGTCACGGTAGTTCCCGTGCCGGCGCGGGAGCCGATGACGTTTGACGACGTGCGGATCGTGTTAGAGTAATTTCCGCGAAATCCGCTTGACTTGCGCTTGATTTCTACATAATGTTGGAAGTCGCGAAGGCGCATATATATGGCAAACGGATTGACTCTGCGGCAGAACGTCGAGAGTCTCGAACTTACTTCCAGCGGGTTGGCAGCGCTGCGGGATGCATACGGAAAAATGCAGGCGCTCAGTGCGGACGACAATCGAAGCTGGATGTACCTGGCGGGATTCCACGGATTTCCGCAATTTCAGTGCTGGCACGGAGGAAGAGTCGGCCTGAGCCAGCAGGCTCTCAAATACGATTTGTTTCTGCCGTGGCATCGGGCGTATTTGTTGACGCTCGAACATACAGCGCGCGACCAGAACAATGCCGCGTCGCTGTCGTGGTGGGATTGGACGTCTGCCGGATCGCATAAGGTAGGCGTGCCGGCGGCTTTTTCGACACGGCGGATCGGTAAGAATCCCAATCCGCTGGCGAGTGGCCCGGTTCCCGAAGTGCGCGCCGGACGCGTAGCCGGTTTGCCGGCGACGCCCGCCCGGAATACGACGCGCGCTCCTGGGAACCCTTCCGACCTACCCACGAGCGATCAAGTAAACTCGGTGCTCGCCCTGACCGATTTTGTGGATTTTTCGGAGCAACTGCAGGACATTCACGACCAGGTGCATGGTTGGACAGGCGGCCGAACAGGCGATATGGGCACGATCGTATTCGCCGGATTCGATCCGATCTTCTGGGCGCATCACTGCATGATCGACCGGATCTGGTATCTGTGGCAGTTGCGGCACGGGGTGCAGAACGTGCCACCGGATTATATGGCCAAACCTTTGGCTCCGTTTCCGCTCACTGTTGGAGACGTGCTCGACATTCACCGTCTTGGCTACGAATATGCTCAGGCATCTTCGAGTCATGCCTAAGGGAGGTAATTTGTATGGCTAAGTCACCCACTACCGCTACGAAATCGCGAACAAAAGTCACGGCGAAGAAACACGTAACGACTCCCATTAGTACGGACTGTTTGTCCGCTGCATTTGTGCGGGCGGACCTGGTATTCGATGGACTCGACCATTCCGGCCCGTCTTTCGAGGCCCGTATCTTCATCAACAATCCGGATGCGGATGCGACGACGGAATTGACTGCGCAGAACCGGTACGCGGGAAGATTTCATATCTTTGGCCATGGTGGATGTTTCGGCGATGTAGGGCACTGCGAAGTGCGCGGTGTTCCCCGCCCCTACGATCCACGGCCGGCGCATCCTTTGACTCCGATGCGCAAAGTGGTGATCGCAACCGAGGCGCTTCGAAGGGAGATCAAGCGGAGCTCCAACGGCCTGACGCTGACGATTGTGCCAATTGTCCGCAGTGGGACAGAACGCTGCGATTATGAGAATGTTTTGAAGTTCGAACGAGTTTCGGTCGTTACTTACGCTTAGCTGATGTAGCTAGAGAGCTCTTGGCGGAAGGCGGCGCGATCCGCAACCCGTTTCGTCATCAAAACGGCTTGATTATGGTTATCGATATCGGTTACCATATTACATATGAGTAGACCCACCGACTTGGTTCAGGGAACCCTCGATCTGTTGGTCCTCAAGATTCTCGCGCTTCAGCCCATGCATGGATGGGCTATCGGCGAGCGTATGAAGCAGATGTCCAAAGAGATCTTGCATGTTGGTCCGGGATCGCTATATCCTGCGTTGCACAAATTAGAGCAAGCAGGTTGGATTGAATCCGAGTGGTCGATCAATGAGACGGGACGCCGAGTGAAGTTCTATTCAATCACCAAAGAAGGCCGCAACCGCCTTCGACAGGAAGCCGCCAACTGGAAGCGGTTGTCTGGGGCCATTTCGTCAATCGTTTTTGAGAACTAAACTCGAGGTACGAAATGCGATTGTTGCGGAGTTTTCGGTTGAAAGTGGTTTCGCTGTTCCGGCGTTCCCAAGTGGAAGCAGATCTGAACGACGAACTACAAGATTACATCGAACATCAAAGGGAACGGAATATTGCCAACGGGCTTTCGCCTGAGGACGCGCGCCGTGCCGCATTACGCGCGTTGGAAAATCCAGGGCTATTGCGCGAAGACGTGCGCGCTACATGGAGTTGGAACTGGCTGGAATTGTTTTGGCGCGATATACGGCATGGCGTGCGAACGCTCAAGCGCACGCCCGGATTTTTGCTGATTGCGCTCCCCGTGATGACGTTGTGCATTGGAGCTTCCACGTCTCTCTTCACGGTGGTGCGCTCGGTGCTTTTGAGGCCGCTCCCTTTCCGCGATCCGGACCGCCTGGTCTTCATTTGCGAACGATTCAGTACAACCGCCATCGGCCGTTCCACATGCGGCGCCATTTCCCCTGGCGACTACTACGACTGGCGCGCGCAGACCCACGGATTTGAGGATCTGGCTGCATGGCAATGGTGGCAGTTCAATCTGAGCGACGAACGCGATCGACTGCCGGAAGCCGTGACGGCAGCTGCGGGGACGTGGAATTTTTTCTCGACGCTCGGCGTGCAGCCTGCGCTCGGGCGGGCGTTTAGCGAGACCGAAGACATCTCGGGCGGCAATACTGCCATGCTCACCTGGAGTATGTTTGAGCGCCGGTTCGCGGGTGATCCAGCCGTTATCGGCAGGCAAATTCATCTTGACAGCAAGCCCTATACGGTGGTCGGTATCCTACCCAAGTCATTCACCTACCCCGATGCGAAGGTCCAGGTGTGGGTTCCGTTTCAGTCCGTCACCCCGCCTCGGCGTCTCCACGATCACGCCTACCATATGACACGGGTAGTGGCGCGTACCAGGCCGGGGGCCAGCCTGGCGAATGCGATCAGCCAGCTCGCGGCCGTACAGAACCGGCTGCACAACGAGTTGCCGAATCAGGCGGTCGCCGACGGTGTAGCGTCGCAAACACTCATTGACGATCTCGCGCAGGACGTAAGAAAGCCGTTGCTGGTTCTCATGTGCGCTGTGATGTGCATGCTGTTGATCGGCTGCCTGAATGTGGCCAACCTGCTGGTGGCCCGGGGCGCCGCGCGACAAAAGGAAGTGGCAATCCGGGGAGCTCTGGGCGCGGAACGGCTCAGGCTCATTCGAGAGCAGTTGACCGAGACTGCGCTGATCTGCCTTGGCAGCGGGGTGATGGGCGCCCTGCTGTCCTTCGCGGCTACGAAATCGATGGCCAGCGTATGGAAGGACCTTCCCAGCGCCGAGAGTATACATGTGGATGGATTCGTGTTGGCATTCGCGTGTTCCCTGGTGTTTGTCGCCGCGCTGCTCGCCGGCCTATTGCCTGCCATCTCATCCACGGGTAAAGGGGTGCTCGCGGCTCTGCAAGCTTCGTCACGGTCTATCGGCGGCAGTCTCTCCCGCAGCGCAGTGCGTCAGACCTTGCTCACAGTGGAGATTGCGGTGACGGTGGTTCTGCTGATTGCTTCCGGGCTGCTACTAAAAAGCTTTCTCCGGCTGCGCTCTACCGATCTTGGCTGCGCAAAGGACAACATCCTCACAATGTTCTACGGCCTGCCGCAGCAGAAATACAATACGCCCGCAAGAGTGCTTGCTTTTCATGACGCTGCTGGACCGGCTGCGCGCGATGCCGGGCGTTCGCGCTGTAGGACTGGGCCAAACGCTGCCTGGAGCGGGAATCGGAGAAGGCGACATCTTCATTGTTCCCGAGCATCCGGCGCGCAAGGCAGATGAGGAGAAAGCGCACGCACTGATCCGCCGAGCGGACCCAGGATACTTTGGCGCTCTGCAGATTCCTTTGGTGAGCGGACGCTTCTTCACCAGGCAGGACCGGCTGGACCAAGCCAAAAAGGTCATCGTCAGCCGCCAGCTTGCTCGTCAGTATTTCGCGGGCGAGGATCCGCTGGGGAAACACCTTGCGGTTCCTCTATGGGACGCCACGCAATACGAAATCGTCGGCGTGGTGGGGGACACACTGCACCAAGTGAATAAACCGACCGAGGCGACAATTTATCTTCCGGAACTTTCGGGCGCCTTTTTGAGTGGGGTTCTGGTATTGCGTACCGCTTTTAATCCGCTGAGCTTTTCAATCCCCGCACAGAAACAGCTTGCGGCGCTTGATCCGGAGCTGCCAGTGTCTGACGTGATGACGATGCAGCAGGTGATTGGACAATCCCTGGGCAATTCCAGCTTTAGCGCAATTGCCGTTCTGGCCTTTGGAGTGCTGTCGTTGGCGCTGGCTTCCGTAGGTCTGTACGGAGTCCTCTCGTATCTCATGACGCAGCGGACGACGGAGCTCGGTATTCGTATCGCACTCGGGGCGCAACGAGAGCAGGTGCTTGGGTTGATGCTGTTCGATGGCCTGCGCCCCGCGCTATTCGGGCTAGCGTTTGGCATCGCCGCGAGTGCCGCGGCTACCAGGGCCATCCAATCCATGCTCTATGGAACAAAGCCGCTCGATCCGATCGTTTTTGTAGCAGTGGCCGCGACACTGACAGGGGTGGCGACGTTGGCCTGCTTAGTGCCCGCTTGGCGCGCTTCCCGGCTCGACCCCATGCAGGCTCTCCGCGCGGAGTAGGTGCTCGAATTCATAAAACAGCGAAACCCCTCATACGGCTTTGAAGAGCTTGGTGAGGCCCTTGATCGCTTTGTCGACCTCGCGCTCGGTGAATATGTAGGCCGGGAGAAAACGCAGTACCGTTTCGTGGGTGCAGTTGAAGAGCAGGCCCGCTTTGATGCCGTCGAGCACGAGCTGTTTGCCGGGAATATCGAGCTCGACACCAATCATCAAGCCTTGGCCGCGCACTTCCTTGATACAGGAGAAGCGGCGCGCCAAGTCATTGAGCTTGGCGCGGAAGTAGGCGCCTACGGTGTTGATGGAGGGCAGTAGCTCTTCCAAGATGTCGAAGAATTCAAGCGCCACATGACAGGCCAGCGGACCGCCGCCATACGTGGAGCCGTGCATTCCCGGATGAATGGCAGCCGCCGCTTTTTCGTTTGCAATGGTGACGCCCAGCGGAATGCCGCATGCCATCGGCTTTGCCGCGATCACGATATCGGGCAACACCACCGGATTGAAAAGCTGGTAGGCAAAATGAACGCCGGGGCGGCCGACGCCGCATTGAATTTCATCGAAGAGCAAGAGCGCGTTGTGTTTCGCGGCCAGCTCGTGCGCTTTGCGGACGAATTCTTCGCTGCTAGGAAGAATGCCGCCCTCGCCTTGGATCAATTCGAGGACAATGCCGGCGGTGTTGGCGCTGACGGCCGCTTCGAGAGCGGCGACATCGTTGCGCGGGACAAACCTGGCGCCGGGCAGCAGCGGCTCAAAATCTTTGCGGTACTTGGGCTGGCCGGTGATTGAAAGAGCGCCCAGCGTGCGGCCATGAAAAGAATTATCAAGCGCTACGATCTCGATTTTTTCGGGAGAGATCGCGTTGCCGTGGGAGCGAATCATCTTCAACGCGCTTTCCATGGCTTCGGTGCCGGAGTTGCAAAAGAAACTTCGCTCCAGGCCGGAGACCCGCGCCAAACGCTGCGCGAGGCGGCCCTGATATTCGTGATAGTACAGATTGGAAGTATGGAGCAGCAGCTCCGCCTGCCGGCGAATGATTTTCAGGATGCGCGGGTGCGCGTGGCCGAGCGAATTGACTCCGATGCCCGTAATGAGATCGAGATAACGGTTGCCATCGACGTCGAACACATAACAACCTTTCCCGCGCTGGAGCGCCAGCGGGTAACGGGCATAGTTTTGTACCAGGTAATTGCGCTCGAGGCTGGCTATTTCTTCGAGCGGCGAAGACAGAACGGGCTCGGGAACTACGGTGGTTGCCATACTCACATGATACGGAGCGCGTCGAGGCGATTTTCGATTACGCGGGTGGAGTCGAAGGATGGCAGCTTCACAAAATGCGCGAATGCCGCTTCGAGGGCTTGGCGCGGGAGCAGGCCTATCAGCTCGCTGTCCGCCACTTCCACTCCGCGAGCCGCGGCAAGCAGCCGGACCATTTCGTACACAGTGTCGACGGACGTCTGCTCGAAGTCGGTAAGGTTCATGGAGACTTGTACGAAACCGCGCGAGGCGAGAGGAAGGCCCAGCGCTTTGACGGCCGGCAAGCCGCCGCTGCTCGCGCGTATCGAGCGAGCGATATCTTTCGCCACTTGAATGTCGGATGTGGCGAGGTTGATATTGAAAGCGATCAGAACTTTGCGCGCGCCTACGATGACGGCGCCAGCGGTGGGATGAAGCGCCGGTCCGCCGAGATCGGGGGGAAAGGTTCCCCGGCGCGCATCTTCTAATTTGCGGCACTCGGGGCGTTTGGCCGCGGCTTCATAGAAATAGACCGGGATGCGCAATTCACTCCAGATGCGCTCGCCGGCACGATGCGCCAATTCCGCGCAATCGGCGAGCGTCGCGCCACCGAGCGGCACGAACGGAAGAACATCCAGCGCGCCGAGGCGGGGATGGACACCTTGATGGCGCGTGAGATCGATTAGTTCCGCGGCTTTTGCGGCAACGCACACGGCGGCCTCAAGGACCGGCTCTGGGCTGCCCGCGAAAGTGATGACGCTGCGATTATGGTCGGGATCGCTGGTGCGATCCAAAACGATCGCGCCCGGAACGGCGGCGATGGTGGACTCGAGCGCGGCCACGCATGCCAGGTCGCGGCCTTCGGAGAAATTGGGTACGCATTCTATCAGCGGCGAACTCAGACGGCGCTCGCTTTCGGGCGGTTCCGGTTGAGGACCAAATTTCCATCGCGGATGGCGAGCGCGACGTGGTTGATACCGAAACGGCGCGGGATCTCGCGATAGTCGGCGAGATTGAGCACGAGTATATCGGCGCGCTTACCCACTTCGAGGCTGCCGATCTCATCGCTTCGACCGAGCGCGTGGGCGGCATTGATGGTGGTGGCGGAGATGGCCTGCTCGACGGTCAAACGCAGGTGCAGCACGCCTAACGCTACCACCATCTGCATGCTGAAAATCGGCGCATCTCTAGCATCG
>Ga0193753_10000850_pt1 | contig 28360 bp, 26 predicted proteins | sample H1c2metaG_FD_144925 | JGI IMG/M metagenome (GOLD analysis project Ga0193753, IMG submission 144925) | Soil microbial communities from a riparian zone of the East river system, Colorado, United States - H1c2 | ecosystem: Environmental > Terrestrial > Soil > Riparian zone | place: USA: East...
AGCCTCATCGCTCAACCGAAAAGGAATTTCACCATGAGCACACGTCAGCCGCGGGCCGGCCTCGGTTCGCATTCGTTCTGCTTGTATCTCGTTCCGCTGCTGCTTTGGTCTGGCCTCACGGCAGCACAAGGTATCGCCGATAGCGAACGTCACTACGACGCGCGTGCCGGCCTGGGCAGCTCGCTCGCCACCCAGCAATCGCGTGCGCAGATGCCGGCATCGCAGGCACTCTCTGCCGATGTGCAAGAGTTGTCGGCGCTGGAGCTCGACGAAGTCACCGGCGCCGTGCGCTCGCTGTCGAGCGAAAGCGGCTTTCTCAGCGCCGCAGTGGCCGGCAAGCCCATGACCGTCGCCATGGATTTCGTGCGCCGGAATCTGGCGGCACTGAATCTCGAGGCTTCCGACCTCGAGGGTTACTCGGTGTCGAACGTGGTCTATTCGAAGAACACGGGCGCCACACATATCTATCTGCAGCAGCAGTACCAGGGCATCCCGGTCTACAACGCGCAGTTGCAAGTCAACGTGAATCGCGACGGACGCATCATCAGCGTCAACAACTCATTCATGTCCGGGTTGCAGCGCGCGGCAGGTTCGTTGAAACCGGCCAAGCTGCTGCCCGCGGCCGTGGGCGAGGCCCTGCGATTCTCGGGAATGAAAGTGCCCGCGCCCGGCATCGTCAGCACTCGTAACCGCATCGCGAACGCCGGCATTTCCCTCGAGCCCATCGACGGCTCGCTGATGCTGTTGCCGGTGCGGCCCGGCGAGGCGAAGCTGGTGTGGAATTTCCAGATCCACACGCTCGACAAGCAGCACATGTGGGATCTCACCGTGGACGCCAACACCGGCCAGGTGTGGACGCGCTTCGACTGGGTCTCCGGCGATCAATATCGTGTCTACCCACGGCCCGTCGAGAGCCCTAACCACACCACACCGTTGCCACCGGCGGACGGTCGCACCCTGGTGGTGAACCCGGCCAATGCGCTGGCGTCACCGTTTGGCTGGCATGACACGAACGGTGCCGCGGGATCGGAGTCCACGCTGACCACGGGCAACAATGCCGACGCCTACACCGACATCGATGCGAACAACACCGCCGACGCCAATTCCAGGCCGAGTGGCGGAGCGGCGCTCAGTTTCGATTTCGCGCTCAACCTGGCGCAGGCGCCGAGCACCTATCGGCCGGCCGCGGTGACCAACCTGTTCTACCTGAACAACATCATCCACGACGTGCAGTACCAGTACGGCTTCGATGAAGCGGCCGGCAACTTCCAGGTCAACAACTATGGCCGCGGCGGCGCGGGCAACGATTCAGTGCGCGCCGAGGCGCAGGATGGCGCGGGGACCAACAACGCGAACTTCGGCACACCGGCGGACGGCCAACGCCCGCGCATGCAGATGTTCGTCTGGACCAGCCCCAATCCCGATCGCGACGGTGACGTCGACGCGGGAATCGTGATCCACGAGTACGGCCATGGAATATCCAACCGCCTCATCGGCGGTCCCGCGAACGTGAACTGCCTGACCAATCGCCAGCAGGCGGGCGAAGGCCTGTCCGACTGGTGGGCGTTGGCCTATACGGCCAAGCCCGGTGACACGGGCCCGATGCCGCGCGGCATGGGCACCTACGCGCTCGGCCAGCAAACTACTGGCACTGGCATTCGCACGCAGCGTTACAGCACCGACCCCGCGGTGAATACCTGGACCTACGCCAGCATCAACGGCATGGCCGTTCCTCATGGGGTGGGTTCGGTGTGGGCGCAGGGCGCGTGGGAGGTGTACTGGAAGCTGGTCGACGCCCATGGCTTCGATGCCAATCTCTACAACGCCAGCGGCAACGCCGGCAATCAACGCATGATGTTGTACGTGAACGAAGGCCTGAAGAACGCCGCGTGCAATCCGACGTTCACGCAGATCCGCGATGGCATCATCCAGGCGGCCACGGACAATCACGGCGGTGAGGACGTGTGCCGCATGTGGGAGGCGTTCGCGGCCTTCGGTCTCGGCACCAATGCGGTGAGTGGCGGCGCGGCCAGCACCACGCCCACGAACGGCTTCAACGTTCCTGCGTCCTGCCAGGGCGGTGGTGGAGGCACCACCGTGTTCGCGGATACGTTCGAGACCAGTCTCGGGTGGCAGACGAATCCGAACGGCACGGACACCGCGACAACCGGTGCGTGGGAACGCGGTGTTCCACAAGCGACCAACTCGAGCGGAGTAAAGCAGCTCGGCACTGCAGTAAGCGGCACCAACGATCTGTCTACCGGCCGGCTGGCGGGCACGGCCGCGGGTGACTTCGACATCGATGGCGGTGTCACGTCGATCCGTTCGCCTGCAATCACGTTGCCGGCAACGGGCACGCTCACGCTGTCGTTCAGCTACTACCTGGCGCACGGGTCGAACGCGACGACCGCGGATTTCCTGCGCGTCAGTGTCGTCGGCAGCAGCACCAGCGTGGTGTTCCAGCGGCTCGGTGCAGCGGCAGATGTCGATGCCGCCTGGGCCACGGCCAGTGCGAGCCTCAACGGCTTCGCGGGCCAGACGGTGCGGTTGCTCATCGAAGCCGCTGATGCGGCGACGGCGAGCCTCGTCGAAGCGGGCATCGACGATGTGAGGATTACCCAGCAATAGTTGGACTATGCTGTGGGCCAATCGTGGGTCCTGCGTACCGCGCAGGACCCACTTCCTTTTGGAGACCGCATTTCATGACTCGCGTTGCTGCAGTACTCACCTGCCTTGCGCTGGCCGGCTGCGGTGCCGCGCCTGCTCGGCAAGCACGCACGGTGGACCTCGGTGTCGAAGCCACGCTCGCGCCAGGCTCCACGGTCTCCGTGAAAGGCACCGAGCTCAATGTTCGCTTCGTGGCCGTCAGCGACGATTCACGCTGTCCCAAGGATGTGACCTGCATCTGGGCGGGCGAGGTCAAGGTTCAACTCGAAATTCAGCTGGCACAGAACGTGTCGCGCGTGGAATTTCTCGAGGGCGGAGTCAAGGCCTCCGGGCCTTATCGCGTGATGCTCGTGCGCGTCGAGCCGCAACCCACGAGCAAGGCGCGGATCGCACCGCAGGACTATCGCGCGACGCTGAAGATTGAAAGAGTGGGCTAGCCGAGGCAACGTCATCCCGGTTCCGCAGCGCGAAGTTCGCCTGATCCAGAGCGCTCCTTCAGGGCGTGGTCTTTGACGGCTCCCTGTCCAACTGGGTGCGCATCCACACGGAAAGCTCGCGTTCGAGAAACACTTTCTGGAAGCGGGACTTCTCCTCGCTGCTGAGCCCGCTCTTGAGGGCGAAGCGATACGTCCAGTTCACCTGTGTCTTGCCGGGCGCGGGTTGCGTGCGGACGAACTCACCCACGGCATAGTCGACGTCACGATACTTCGGGCTGGTGTAGTTCCAGACCACGTACCTGAATCGTGAGCCATCGGCATTCGATTCGGTGAGCAGCACTTCTTCGACGACCATGTGTCCGTCGGTATTGCAGACGAGCCTGCGCGCGCCGACGCTGCCATAGGGCCCGTTCGACAGCCTGAAGGTGCCGGTGACGCCGGGCAGGTCTTTGGTCGCATCGATGCGCAGCGGACGATTGGTGGCCTGCATGACGGCCGCGAGCGGCTGGGCAATCTCCTTCTGCTCCGTGTGAGCTAGCAACTCCTCGAGCGGCGCGATTTCGGGACGGCGCGGGTTGACGAATCCGGCAGGGGGTTCGCAGGCCAAGCTTCGAGCACTGAGCAGCAGGCTGAGCGTCAGCGCGAAGTGAACCCGTACGAATATGTCCATGCGAGTATCTTGCGCAAACCGGCATCGCGGAACCATTCGCATATGAAACGGAAACGAACCGAATCGCTGACCCCTAGAAAAAAGCCCACTCAACGACGTTCGCGCGTCACGATCGACACCATTTTCGAGGCCGCTATTCAGGTTTTGCTCGCCAACGGACTGGACAAGATCACCACGATCCAGATTGCCGACCGGGCCGGCGTTTCCATCGGCTCTCTCTACCAGTATTTTCCGAACAAGAACGCACTGCTCGCGGCAGTCGTGAAGCGCCATGTCAGCGAGGTCGTCGACGCCACGATCGCCGCTTGCAAGTCAGCGCATGGAAAAGCGATCGAGGAAATGTGCGCGGCGATGATGACCGCGTTCGTCGATGCCAAGACTCGCAGGCCGGAAGTGTCCCGCGCGCTCTACCTGCCGTCCGCGGCGGTCAATGCCGATGCCATCGTCAAGGAGGAGGCGGGTCGCTGCGCGCTGGCAGTGCACGAGATGTTGATGACCGCCAGCAATGCGAAGTTCGCGCAGCCTGAACTCGTGAGTGGCGTACTGATCGCGTCCATCGTGGGACCCACGCGGGCGACCATCGAAGCCGCTGGCAATCGCGGCACTTTCGAAAGACTGAAGCTGCACCTCACCGCGCTGGGCGTGGGATATCTGAAAGAGGTGTCGGCCAGGGATTGATGGAACTCGGCCGGCCGAGGTCCCTGACTTGCATCAGGGGCCTCGACCGTATGGGAGTCTTACTCGTCGTCGTCACACCACGGGTCGTGCTTGTCGCCCTTGCCACGCTGGCGTGGCGTGAGCTGGATGACATGCACGGAGTAGGGCCCGGGTGAGAACGTCAGCGTCGAGCCCGAAAGCGTGAGTGTCGATTGCTGCACGTCGGCGGAACCCACGCCGAGATGCGCGGCTTCGTCCTGCGCGATGCCGTAGCTGAACACCTTCGCCTTCTCGCCTCGCTTCAGCGCGGGCAGCGCGATGGTGGCATTCACCGTTGCCGACGGATGCTTGTTGATGATCAGCAGGCGCAGGCTTCGGTCTGCGCCTGTTACGGCGTAAACACCGAGGCTGCGGTAGTCGCTGCTCGCCTGCACGACCTTCTCGCCGCCGCGCGCAAAGTACTTGAGTAGTTTGTTCACGTAGAACGTGGGATAGCGATCGGCAGGGCCCGCAGGATCGGCGGCATTGACGATGCCGTAGTCGCCATAGCGGCGCCAGCCGTACAGCGAGGCGCTGTTGTTGTTGCCGGCTTCCTGTCCGTTGCGCAGATCCCACCACAGCAGCGCGTTGAACTCCGTCTTCAGCAGGTTGCCCATGGCGTCGGCGTAGAAGAGCCCGTTGACGAGACTGGTGGTCTGCTTGCCCGGATTGCTGAACACCGAGTTGTGCTCGGTGACCGCAAGTTCCACCTGCCGTGCCTTGCGCCCCAGGTAGTCGTCGAGCATCTGGCGCAGCGCAGTGGCGTCGGTTCCCCAGCTCGCGGCCGAGTTGAGCAGGAACAGGTCGCTTTCGCCGCCCGGGCCCTGTTCGTAGCGATGGTAGACCACGAAGTCCGGCGTGACGCCGAGTTGCTTCAACGTATCGAGCATCACCGGCGTCCAGCCGTTGTGAACGGCGCCCGTGCGCGGATTGGTGACCGGATGGTCCGTGTAGTTGGCGAAGGCGTCTTCGCCCGTCACCACCACCGCGCCGATCTTGATGGTGGGATCGACGGCCTTCATCTGCCGCCAGTATTCCTTGAAGCGGGTGGCGTACGTGACCGGGTCGTGCGGCCGCGTGTTGTTGTCCGCTTCCCAGGTGCCGTAATTCTCGTTACCGACTTCCCAGTACCTGACATTGTGGCGCTTGACCTTGTTCGCGTAACGCACCCACGCCGCGGCTTCCTCCGGCGTGCCGGTGCCGTAGTTGGCGGTGATGTACACCGCCGCGCGCGTGGCCGCCGCGGCCGCTACGAACTCATCGAAGTTCGTGGCCCAGTCGAAGGTTTCGCCTTCGCTCGTGTTGGTCTGCCAGTGATAAACGTCCGACAGCGAACCGCCGGGAAAACGCAGCGCCTGGTTGTTGAGCTCCGTGAGCAGTGCCGTGGTGTTCGGCGAGGCATAGGCGCCATCCCAGACCGCGGCATTCAAGCCGAACATGCGCCTATCCACCTTGCGGATGCGCTGCTTTGGATTGACGGCGACGTTCACCACGGCGGGCGGCGGTGCGAACTCCAGATGCATGTCGTCCACGTAGAACGTGGGCTGCGTCGTGCCGGAATTGTCCTGCAGCCAGATGCCCGACAGGTCGGCGGCGTTGGCAATGCCGAGCTGCGAGAGCGGGATCACGAACTCCGTCCAGGTTCCCGCCGGCAGCGGGCCGATGGCGACCGCGGGCTGCCCGACATCATTGCGCAGCGCGATGACATTCAATGTCTGGCCGCCGGTGTCTCCACCATGGATCCAGAATTGCAGGCTCTCGAATGCGTCGGTGGGCAGGGCGGCGTGCTGCAGGTACAACGCCTCGAAAGCATCTGCGGTGACGGCGATCGAACTTGCGCCCGTGTGCACAGTCGCCGTGCTGCCCGTGTTGACGGTGGCCCAGCTCCAGTTGTTCCAGCCGTTGACGAGGCCTTCCTGGTAGATGGCCATGCCGTTGACCGACGGCGGCGGCGTGGGTGGAACGCCGGACTCCAGCACTACGGTGTCGACATAGAAGGTGGGCTCATCGACGCCCGACCCCTGCTGGATCCAGAACCCGGTTACATCGGTGCGGTTTTCAACACCGAGGCTCGCGAGGGGTACGGTGATCTTCTGCCAGGCACCTGCGGTGGGCGATGCCACGCGCACGCCGGGCTGGGCCGCGTCTCCGATGACCGCCACGACCTGGATGGTCTGCCCGCCCGTGGTTCCCCCGTGGACATAGAACGTGAAATTCAGAAAGCCGTTGGTGTCGATGGGCGCATCGGCGGAGCGCAGGTACAGCGCTGACCACGCCGGTGCCGTGACGGCAATCGAGACAGCACCCGTGTTGGCGTTTGCCGTGCTCGCGGTGTCGACCGTTGCCCAACTCCAGTTCTGCCACCCGGGCGCAAGCGCCTCGTCGTAGATGGTGAGGTCGGTGGCAGCGAAAGCCGTGCTGCGCAAGGCGAGCAGGAACGGAAAAAGGAGAATCCAGAACGCGAGACGTGGGCGCGAGGCCGAAACCTTCCGTGATTTCATGATGTTCCCCCTGAACATTTTGCAATCCATTGCTGATCTGCGCCCCTTAAGCGCGCAGGCTGTAAGTTCGATCTCACTGCACAGCGGTCGGGGATTGAATCACAACTCTTCGTTGATTGAAATTGCAAAGCCGCGTCAGGCGCACGCGCCCGCGCATGTCCGGGACATGACGTTCCTGTCTACCTGCGACAATCGCTATTGCTGCGAGGGCACGAACCGCGTCATCACCGCCTGCTCCAGTAGTTCGAGCGGCAGCAGGCCTTCGTTGATGATGAAGTCGTGGTACGGCTGTTCCTTGAACTTCGGCCCCAGCGCGAGCTCCACGCGCATGCGCAGCGCTTCGAGGCGGCTGTAGCCGTAGAAGTACGAAGTGGCCTGGCCCGGTGAGTCGAACGTATAGCGGTCGATTTCCGATTTCGCGAACGCGTCCGACAGCATCACTTCCTGGGTCAGCACGCGTTTCGTGGCGTCCGGCTCGATGAGCCCGAAGTTCAGCATCGGGTCGAGATAGGCGCGCGCCGCACGCAACATGCGCATCTGCAGCGCACCGATCTGCCCTTCGATGGGCAGGTACTGTTTCATGACGGCTTCGGCATACAGCGCCCAGCCTTCGACGTTCGCGGTTGCTCTCCGTGATCCATTCCGGCTCGGCCGCCTGCGCGGCAGAGACGACCAGGGTTGCGGCGACGAGAAGGTTCTGGGTGATGGTTTGTATGCGCGGAAGAGTAGCCGATGGGAGTGGTACGGGAACATTCGAGCCGCGGGCGGCATTCTTGATACAGCGCATCATCGCGTCGCGGAGACCCAAAATGTACCAATTCTCGATCCTGCTGTTCGCCATCGCCGCCGTTGCGGGTCTGACCATGGCCGTCATGCATTTCAAGAAGGTTTCTCCACCACGCCCCGTGCTCGCCGTCGTGCATGGCTTGTTCGCCGCCTCGGGTCTCGTCGTCCTGCTGCTCGCGGTGCTCAAGGTTGGCGTGCAGGGCGCGCCGGCCGCCGCTCTCGGACTCCTGGTGGTAGCGGCGCTGGGCGGCTTTGCGCTGCTGAGTTTCCATTTGCGCGGACGCGCCTTGCCCTCGGGAATGGTAGTTGGGCATGCGCTGCTGGCGGTCGCCGGGTTCGTCACGCTGCTCGCGGCGGAATTCGTGTTGATGGCCTGACGCGTGCGCTTGTTAGGCCACCCGGTGCACCCGATGCTGGTGCACTTTCCCATCGTGTTCTGGACCTGCGCGGTCGCGGCTGACGTCGTCGGCATGTTCACTCATGCCGACCTCGCGGCTTTGGTGGCTTTCGCCACGCTTGCGCTCGGATGCGCCACGGGCCTCCTGGCCATGATCGCGGGAGTGCTCGATTTCATCGACATGCCGAAGGAATTGCCGGCGCGCGACGCCGCGGTCATGCACCTCATGGCCATGTGCAGCGCTTGGCTCATTTTCCTGGTGGCGCTGGCGCTGCGCGGGTATCCACCGACGACCCCGGTGTCCCTCGCGGCACTCATTGCCAGCGCCGCCGGGCTTCTCGCCATGACCTATGGCGCGCGCCTCGGCGGAAAGCTGGTGTACGAATTCGGAGTCGGGGCTATACGCCATCCAACCCGCCCCAAATGAGAAGAACTTGTACATGAGAACCGTTCTCATTAAAGTCCCGACACCTTATCTATAGCAAGCCAGCCAGCCCGTGCCAGGTCGCCTGACCTCAATCTGACGCGTGCCCGCCAGCCAGCTTTCAACGGTCCCATCGGACCGGCAGGGAGTTGGACGTGGCTGAGCAAAGAAGCAGGGCGGCCATCGCGGGATGCGCGATGGCATTCGCAATCACGAGCATCAACGGCTCTCTGAGCATGCGGATCCCCCGGTAGATAGGTCAATGGCAACCGTCTCGTATTCCTCCTGGCACGTCTTTTCGCGGGTTTGCGGGAGCATCCTCGGCAGCTACGCCTTTACCTGGGGTTTCATCGCCATCGGCGTGTCATCGCTCATCGGCGCCGGGCTCGAGTTCCACGAAGCCTCGAGCCTGGTGTCGATGCTGGGGTTCCTGGTTTTTCTGTGGGCGTTCTGCTGGGCGTTCGTCGCCGCGAGCATTGCGCGTGTATGGGCGGTGCTCGCCGGTGGCGGCGCGGTCATGACCCTGGCGGGTTGGTGGGTCTCACGCGCGTTGGCGTGAAGTCAGGAGCCTTACTTTGTTCGCGAGCTTTAGATTGTCGTTTGCATGGCTCCACACCTGGTTCGGCCTGGTGTTGGGCTTCGTGCTCATGGTGGCGTTCTTCTTCGGATCGTTGTCGGTGTTCGATCGCGAGATCGATCGCTGGGCACTGCCGCAGACGCGCATCGAAGCCCAGCCGATGCCCTCGTTCGACAAGATCCTGGCGTCGCGCTTTGCTTCTATTACCGAGCCGGAACCCGAGGAGATCGAAGCGGCTTCGAATCGGGTTACCAAACCACTGCCTGACAAACTGACGCCGTCGCAATACGGCGCCTACACCACTCACCGGGATCCCGTGCTCGGCATGTACGTGGGCTTCGATGTGCCCAACTCCACGCTGCCTGATGATCACGCATACGGGGAGATCACCATCGATCCGCGCGATGGTCACGTGTTGCCGCACGACCAGCTGGCACTCGGCTCAGCCTTCTTTTATCCGATGCATTTCAGCCTGCACATCACCTGGCATGACATCGGCTACTGGATCGTCGCGCTGGCCGCCATGGCGATGCTGGCAGCCATCGTCAGCGGCGTCGTGATGCATCGGAAGATCTTCCGCGAGTTCTTCACGTTCCGGCCCGGAAAGAAGCTGCTGCGCAGTACGCTCGATCTGCACAACCTCACGGGGGTCGTCGCACTGCCATTTCATTTCCTGTGGGCGTTGTCAGGCCTGATCATTTTCGCCGGCATCTACTTTCCCGTGCTCGAGAAGCTGATGCAGCCGCTGGTCGAGGCGCATGAGCGTGAGGAAGCGATGCACACCGGCCTCGACATCCTTCCCTCGGGCAAGCCGGGCACGCTCGCGTCGGTCGACGCCATGATGGCCGTGGCCAAGGAGCGATGGGCGAGCCGCGGTGCTCCCGGAGAAGTGGGATTTCTCTTCGTCAATCACGTCGGCAACTCCAATGCCTCCGTGAGCATTTATCGCGACAGCACCGATCGGGTCGCCACCGCGGAAGGCCTGCATTTCGAGGGCACGACCGGGCGCATCCTCTTCGAGGATCCGCCGACCGGCCCCATCGAAACGGTGAATGCATTCCTGACCGGCATGCACCTGCAGCAGTTCAAGCACTGGACACTGCGCTGGCTGATTTTCGTGGGCGGGTTCCTGAGTTCCACCTGCATCGCCACGGGCTTCATCTTCTTCGTCGAGAAGCGCAAGCACGCACATGCGGCACAGGGCTATGGCGGTTCGCGCTGGGTGGATGCGCTGGCCGTGACCACAGTGACGGGCATGGTCGTCGCCACGTTGTTCGTGCTCGTCATGAATCGCGCGCTGCCGGAAGACCTGGCCCATCGTGATTCGTGGGAAAAGAGTTCGTTCTGGCTGGCGTGGCTGCTGACGCTCGGGCATGCGACGTGGCGCTCGGCCGCCGTGCTCCAGGCGCGCATGTCGAAGGCCTGGGTGGAGCAGTGCTGGGCCATCGCGTTGTCAGGCGCGCTGGCCGTGGTGCTGAACGCGGTGACCACGGGCGACCATCTGGGCCGCACGTTGTCGGCCGGCTACTGGCCCGTGGCGGGAGTGGACCTGATGCTGCTCGCATTCGCGTTCGTCGCCGCGATCGCGGCGCGCAGGCTTCAGCAGCGGGCAACCCATGCGAGCCCCGCGTCCGCAAGCCTGGAAGAGCCCGAACGTGCCTGACGCATTACTGTTGATGGCAGCGCTCGTTTTCAGCGTGGCCGGCATGGGCTGGCTCGCGCTGGCAATGGACGTGCACTGGAACCAGGTGCGTGCATCGCGCCGTTCGCCGCGCATCGCCGTCATGCTGCGCGTACTCGGATCGGTGTCGTTGCTGACCTCGCTCGTGCTCTGCCTGCTGGCGGATACTGCCACCATGGCGGTGCTCGTCTGGATGATGTTGTTGGCGGTAAGCGCGGCGACCATTGCGTTCGTGCTGAGCAGCCGGCCCGGAGTTCTCGCGCCGCTGGTTGTGTTCAGCAAGTAGACAATGCTCCTTTGGTCCCACGGCGGACGCACCTGAAGGGGGTTTAATCGGCCACCATGATGGCCCGACGCCTGGTATTCCTCTTCGCGCTCTCGTTCGCTCTCGTTCGCTCTCGGCGCGGCATCGGGTTGTGCGTCGCTGCAAAGCCGCGATCCGCTGCAGGTCACGGTGGCCGGCATCGAGCCGTTGCAGGGCCAGGGCATGGAGCTGCGCATGCTGGTGAAGCTGCGCGTACAGAATCCGAATGATGCGCCGGTCGACTACAACGGCGTCGCCGTCGAGATGGATGGGCTGGGCAAGACCTTCGGCACGGGAGTCAGCGATGCGCGCGGCAGCGTGCCGCGCTTCGGCGAGTCCGTCATCGAGGTGCCGATCACCATCTCCGCGTTTCGCATGGCGCGGCAGGCGTTCGGCATGATGAAAGGTGGCGCGCCGGGCAAGATCAACTACGAGTTGAAGGGCAAGCTCAACGGCTCGGCATTCAAGACCGTGCGCTTCCAGAATCAGGGCGAGTTCGAATTGCCAACGGGCGCCGCGAACTGAACCTGAGGCACGCTCTCACATCCTGCGTCAGCCCGGCTGGATGTTCGCGTTCAGGCGGAACAGATTCGTCGGGTCGTACTTCTTCTTGATGGCCACCAACCGCGGGTAGTTGCCGCGGTAGTTGGCATTGATGTCCTTGGCGGTGACTTCGCGCGGGAGATCGTTGGTGTAGAAGCCGCGCGTAAAGGGCTCGAGGGTTGCCCAATACTTGCGGGACGCCTGGATGTGTTCGGCCGGATCCACGGTGCCCTGGCGCCACGCGGCAACCGCCATCATGTTGGCGACAGCGTCGCGCTGTGCGAACGCGGTGGCGTTTTCGGCCTGGCGAGAAGCGGCGCCGCCGCAGTGCTGGAAGAACAACACCGTCGTGCGGTTCGGGTCGCCGACGATGCCATCGACGATCGACGAGACGAGCTGCTCCGATACCTTCGAAACAAAACCGCCCTTGAGATAGGACGCGATGACGCGCGACTCCCCTGTGTCGCCGCTGCGTTGTGCATCGACGTAGGCCCGGGACTTGAGCGTGTCCTTGTCAGGCGTGCCGAGTTTGCGAATGGGCGCGAGCGCGGCTTCCGCTTTCTCTGGTGCACCGGAATAACAAACCTCCAGCGATATGAGCCCAGGAGCGCCGCGCGCCGGGAGGATCAACGCCGGGTCGAGGTACAGCTCATCCGGCGCAGTCGCAACGTACTGCGCGTACATGCCGAGCACGTCTTTCGCCTTCGCGATCGGAAAATTTACCGACCCCGCGACGACTTCGCGCTGCATCGGATGCAGGCGGAACTCGAAATTCGTGACGACGCCGAAGTTGCCGCCGCCGCCACGCACGCCCCAGAAAAGATCCGGGTTCTCGCTGGCGCTGGCATGCCGGAGCTGGCCGTCGGCGGTCACCACGTCCACCGACTCGAGGTTGTCGATCGACATGCCGAACTTGCGCGCGAGGCGGCCGAACCCGCCGCCGGTAGTGAGGCCACCCACGCCGGTGTGCGAGACGGTGCCGAGCGGCGCCACGAGTCCGTGCGCCATGGTCTCGTGGTCCACTTCGCCGAGCAGCGTGCCGCCGTCGACCCACGCGCGCCGCGCTTTCGGGTCCACGCGCACACCGCGAAAACCCGACAGGTCGATCATCATTCCCTTGTCGCAGGACGATTGACCCGAGGCGCTGTGGCCGCCGCACTTGACCGCGACCAGAAGGTTGTTAGCGCGTGCGAAACTGACTGCCGACTGCACGTCCGCGGCGCCACTCGGCTGGGCGATGAGTGCCGGGTGTTTGTCGAAAGAGGGATTCAGGACCAGGCGGGCTTTGTCATAGCCATCGTCGCCGGCCACGAGCAATTTGCCGCGCATCCTCGCCGCGAGATCGCGGATATCCGCGCCGCGCAGCGTGATCTCGCGGCCGTCCCCGCTGATGGCGGGGACATCAGCCACTTCCCCGGTACCGACAACGGCATATGCGGCGCGGATGCCAGGAACGATGACAACGGTGGCGACCAGCGACGAGTTCAGGAAGTCGCGGCGTTTCATGCGGGCACCTCACTTCTACGGTGATTTCGTGTCGCGACTATCCCACGTCCCGGTACATTGTCACAGATCGACGATGCAGAGCCCGCTCGAGTATTGCCGGGCGGTGAGCCAACGGAGGAAGCTCACATGGAAAGCCAGGAGGCAATATGAATGCAAGGAAAGCGTTTTGTGGCGGCAGTGTTCTTCTCACAGTCGTTCTGTTGGCAGGGTGCTCCAGCACCACGCTGTTTCGCTCGAAGTTCGATTCCACGCCGATAGGGCAGGTGCCCACGACGGCGGAAATCGGCACCGTGAAAACGGCAGGCGCTGTCAGCGTCATAGCGGCTCCGGTCCTTCCGTCCGGAAGATGGGTTCAGATGAGTCGGCCAAACGCCGACACATCGAATGCATCGTTCCAGGGCAACTTGAAAGAGGTGAAAGGCGATGGCCACTACACCTTCTCGGCCACTGTCTTCATGCCGTCGAGTACTACCGGCAAGGCCACCATCCAGTTCGAGCGCCAGAACGAGGACCTGAACGGCATCACCAATTTCCTGCACCTGGACCTGATGCCGAACAATACGGTCCAGATCGACGATCTTTCGGCCACGGAATTCGGATCGTTTACGCGTGACAAGCCGTTCATCGTGCAAGTGACCCTGGACATAGGTCCGACGCCAACGGCGCACATCGTCCTGGCCGGCGATGGCGCGTCCGGAACGAAGGATCACGCGATCCTGCCACCGTTCATTCCGATGTCACATCAGTTCGGGGCCGTGAGGCTGGCGATGCAATTTCCGAACACTGGAACGCTGAAGGCCACGAACATCTCGGTGACTCGCCGCAACGATTAGATCAGGAAGCGGCGGCCTTCCGCTGCTTCGTTTTTGATGTCTCCCAGTAAGGCGGATCGCCGAATGCCTTCTTGAGGTGGTCGATGAGTGCGCGCAGCTTTGCGGAAGGCTGCTGCGCCTTCGGGTAGGTCAGGTGAATTTCCGCGCGCTCGGGTTCCAGCCCCACATCGACAATGCGAAGCGCACGCTTCCTGATCTCCTTGTAGACCAGGAAGGTGGGTAGCAGCGTGAGTCCCATGCCGGCGAGCGCGGCATCGCGCATGATGAGCCCGTTGTTCACACGCAGCGCCCGAAGCGGAGTCACGCTCACGACGTCGCGGCCGCTTTCGAAGCGCCAGTCGGAAACCCGGTTGGTGTAAAGAATGGCGCGATGTGATGCAAGGTCCGAAAGCGTACGCGGCACGCCGTGCGCGGCCAGGTACGCGGGCGAGGCGACGAGCACCCGGCGGCTGGGCGCGAGGCGGATCGCCACCAGCCAGCTTTCACGAATCTGTCCGTGGCGGATGACGGCGTCGTACCCGTCGGCCTCCACATCGACGAACCGGTCGTCGAGGTCCAGCGACAGCTCGATGCCCGGGTGCTTCTTGAGGAAGGGGTAGATAGCCGGGCAGAGATGCAGGTAACCGAAGCTGACGGGCCCGGAGATTCGCAGCGGCCCGACGAGCTGGCCGCGGCGCTCGCTGATCTCCGCTTCCGCATCGCTCACGTCGCCGACGATCTTTCGGGCGCGCAATAGAAACGCCTGCCCGTCTTCGGTGAGCGTCATGCGCCGTGTGGTCCGCTGGATGAGGCGCGCGCCGAGACTGCGCTCGAGCTCGGTGAGCCGCTCGCTGATCACCGACTTGGACACGCCGAGCCGCCGACAGGCTTCGCTGATGGACCCGGATTCGATCACCGCAACGAACGTGACCAGCGACTCGAGCTTCAACATTGTTCGGCGTTTCCGAATTCAAGACCGCGGGAACGCAGCCTAATCGGAATGAACACCCTCCGCTACGCTCGCAATGGTTCCCACACCCGATTCCGGAGCGCGCGATGCCACGATTTCTGTTGACGATTCTTGCCGTGCTGGCCACGACGCCATTGCAGGCGCAAATGCCGCCATTTCCCGCGTCGTTCACCACGCGCGAAATCGCGACCAACGGTGTGACCATTCACGTGCGTACTGGCGGCAAAGGCCCCGCCGTGGTGCTGTTGCACGGTTACGGTGAAACCGGCGACATGTGGGCGCCCATGGCCGCGGATCTCGCGCGCGATCACACCGTCATCGTTCCGGACCTGCGCGGCCTGGGGCTTTCGTCCAAGCCCGCGGGTGGCTTCGACAAGAAGACGCAGGCAGGCGACGTCGCCGGGGTCATGGACGCGCTGAAAGTCGAGAGCGCCGATCTCGTGACCCATGACATCGGCAACATGGTGGGTTTCGCTTTCGCGGCGCTGCATCCCGCGCGCGTGAAGCGTTTCGTGCTCATCGATGCGCCGGTGCCCGGTGTCGGCCCGTGGGAAGAGATTCTCAAGAACCCGCTGCTGTGGCATTTCCGCTTTGGCGGTCCCGACATGGAACGCCTGGTTGCCGGGCGCGAGCGAATCTATCTCGATCGCTTCTGGAACGAATTCTCCGCGACGCCCGCGCGCTTCAGCGAAGCGGCCCGGGCTCACTACGCGCGTCTCTACGCGATGCCGGGCGCCATGCATTCGGGCTTCGCGCAGTTCGCCGCCTTCGATCAGGATGCGATCGACAACCGCGCGCTGCTCGCCAACGGAAAGCTGACCATGCCGGTGCTCGCCGTCGGTGGCGAGAAATCGTTCGGCACGATGATGGCGACGGTGATGCAATTCGCAGCCAGTGATGTGACGGGAGCCATCGTCGCGGATTCGGGGCACTGGATCATGGAAGAGAATCCGAAGGCAACGACGGTCATCGTGCGCACCTTCCTCGATGCGCCGCTGAAGAAGCAGGCCCGGCTCACTCCCGCCGAGATCACGGCGCTGCCGTCGATCAGCGCAGGAGCAGGAACCTCGGGAATCGGCGGGATTCGCACGACGGTGCTGTATGGCGACCCGACTGCAACGGGCCCCTATACCATCGCGCTGCAGGTGCCGCCCAACACGCGAATCGCCGCACATGATCATCGCGATGAGCGTGTCGCGGTGGTGGTGTCGGGCACCTGGAATTTCGGCTATGGCAGCGTCAACACCGACGCGGCTACGAAGGCCCTGTCACCGGGCAGCTTCTACACCGAACCGGCGGGAGTCATGCACTTCGCGCGGACGGACAGCGAACCGGCGGTGGTCTACATCTTCGGGTTTGGACCCACCGACACGAACTACGCCGACGCCGCCGCGGATCCGCGCAAGCGCTGAGGCTTCGGCGAATCACGGCGAGATCAAACCGGCGCGCGGAGCTCTCATGGCTGCCTGCGCCCCGGGTTGTTCGGGTGCGTGGTCCAGTCGGCCTTCACGCTGGTGATCGGGCGATTGGTGCGTGGATCGACGCCGCTCGTCATCGGCCGCATCGTGATGCAGCTGTCCACCGGGCAGACGCTGGCGCACAGATTGCAGCCCACGCACTCCGCGTCGATGACTTCGAAGTGCCGCGCACCGTTCACGGTTTGAGTGATGGCCTGGTGCGAAGTGTCTTCGCAGACGATGTGGCAGCGGCCGCATTTGATGCACAGGTCCTGGTCGATGAACGCCTTGTCGACGTGGTTGAGGTTCAGGTACTGCCAGTCGGTCACGCTGGGAACCGCTTTGCCGACGAGCTCGCTGACGGAAGCGAACCCCTTGGTGTCCAGGTAGTTGCTGAGGCCATCCACGAGGTCGTCGATGATCTTGAAGCCGTAGACCATGGCGGCCGTGCATACCTGCACGGTGCTGGCGCCGAGCGCGAGAAAATCGACGGCGTCGCGCCAGTCCGTGATGCCACCGATGCCGGAGATGGGTAATCCGCGCGTTTCGCGCGAACGCGCGATCTCCGCGACCATGTGCAAAGCAATCGGTTTCACGGCCGGTCCGCAGTAACCGCCGTGTGAACCCTTGCCATCGGTCGAGGGGTAGATAGTCAGATTGTCGTAGTCGACGCGCATGATGGAGTTCAAGGTGTTGATCAGCGACACGGCGTCGGCACCACCCGCCTGCGCCGCCCTGGCCGCGGGCAGGATGTTGGTGATGTTGGGCGTGAGCTTCACGATCACCGGCACGCGCGCGAATTAACTGCACCACACGGCGGCCTGCTGGATGTACTCCGGCACCTGGCCCACGGCCGAACCCATGCCGCGCTCGCTCATTCCATGCGGGCAGCCGAAGTTGAGCTCGAGCCCATCGCAGCCGGTGTCCTCGATCATGGGCACGTACTTCGCCCAACTTTGCTCGTTCATCGGCAACATGACCGAGACGATGAGTGCGCGATCCGGCCAGTCGCGCTTGATCTGCCGGATTTCCTGCAGGTTCACGCCGAGCGGGCGGTCGGTGATGAGCTCGATGTTGTTGAAGCCGAGCACGCGCCGGTCGTTGCCGTGGATGGCGCCGTAACGCGGGCCATTCACATTGACGATGGGCGGGTCTTCACCGAGCGTCTTCCACACCGCGCCGCCCCAGCCGGCTTCGAACGCGCGGTTGACGTTGTACGCCTTGTCGGTCGGCGGTGCGGAGGCCAGCCAGAACGGATTGGGGGAGCGGATGCCGAGGAATGTGGTAGTTAGATTCGCCATGTTGCCTCCGCTCACATCGACGGCCTGCACAGCAGGCCGAGCCGGTCGATGTACCTGCCGGAATTGCCGTAGATGCCTACGGCGACCATCCCTGAGCCGCAGTGCTCCGTCACGCGCACCAGGCGTGCGGACTCGCCCAGGTAATCCGCGCTGCCAGGCAGCTTGTTCCAGAAATTCGACGGCTGCTCGAAATCGCCGCAGTCGACGTTGATGTTCCCGACAGATTGATCGGGGTTTTCGGCCTGGATCACCTGCAGGCCGACGACGACGCCGCGCCGCCCGGCGCAGCGGATGAATTTCTCGCCACCGCCGTCGCCACCGGTGAACGGCGGGCCGTCGACCTCGCCCAAGGTCCGCGACCGGCCCACCCACGCGCTGCAGATGGGTGACAACGCGTCGACCCACTCGCCGCTGCGCGCGCGCAGGCCGGTCATGAAGGTTCGATTGGGACAAGCCAGCTCGAACCCTCCGCCTCCGCGCCCGCCGTGTGTGTCCGTGCGTGAAATCTCGCCCGCGGTGGCTCCGCTGACCCAGGTCTGGTTCGTGTGCGTCACGCACTGCCACATGCGGACTGCCGCGCCATTGGCGGCCGCGCCATCGGTGTCGAGGCAGAAGCCCGAAGCCTTGTTGATGAGCTGATGCTGGCCACCCGGGAGATACACGATGTCCCAGATCTGATTGGGGTGGCTTGTGCATGCCCACATGCGCACCTGGCCACCATTCCTCGCCGTGCCGTCAGTGTCGAGGCAGAAGTTGGAGCTGCGATTGTGCAGCTGAAAGGAACCGTTTCCGATCGCGCTCTCCGTCCAGGTCTGGTTCGGATGCGATACGCACTGCCACATGCGGACTGCAGCGCCATTGGCGGCCCTGCCGTCGGTGTCCAGGCAGTAGTTGCTGGTCTTGTTGACCCACCTTTCCGCCATCGCGGGCGTTGCGATCATGAGAGTGGCGATGACCCACCAATATCCGGCTCGCATGTTTCTCTCCTTGAATTACGTGAGCTCGCTATGTCCGCGCCTGGCGTCGCAGGAATTCATCGATCGAGAGCGCGGCGACTTTGCCATCCTGCACCGCGGACACCGTCAGATCTTCACCGCCAGACACGCAATCGCCACCGGCCCACACGCCAGGCAATGATGTTCGCCGCTCGTCGTCCACGAGAATCCGGTCCTGCTTCAGATCGAGGATCTGTGCGGTGTCGGCGAGGCGATCCCACAGGATTTTCTGCCCGATGGCCTTGAAGACCATGTCGGCTTCGAGCACGTAGGTATCTCCCGCGTTCTGCGTCGATTCGAACTCGACCCCGCGCACGCGTCCCGCGCTCACGAGCAGCTTGCTGGGCTTCGACCAGAGCCGCAGCGTGACCCCGCGGGTTTGCGCGAACTCCTGTTCGTAGCCACTGGCGTTCATGTTCTCCTGGCCACGCCGGTAGACCATGGTGACTTCGTCCGCACCCAGCGCCTTGCTCTGCACCGCGATGTCGATGGCCGTCATGCCGCCGCCGATAACGACCACTTTGCGCCCCACGGGCAGCGCGGCTTTGTTGGAGGCCTGGCGCAGCTCGGCAATGTAGTCGACCGCGTTCGCGACCCCTTCGAGTTGCTCGCCCTCGAGCGAGAGACCGTTGACGCCGCCGAGGCCAAAGCCCAGAAACACCGCGTCGTGGTTCCTGCGCAGGTCGGAGAGCGAAACGCTGGTGCCCAGCGAGACGCCGGTTTTCACCTCGATGCCGCCAATGTCCAGGATGTAAGCGACTTCGCGAGCGGCGAAATCGTCGGGCGTCTTGTACGCCGCAATGCCGTACTCGTTAAGGCCGCCTAACTTCTGCTTCGGCTCGAACACCGTGGGGGAATGGCCGAGCATCGCGAGGCGATGCGCGCAACTCAGTCCCGCGGGCCCGCCGCCCACGATCGCGACCTTGCGGCCGGTGGCCGGCGCGCGTTCGAACAGTTGCGTGCCGGCTTCAAAGATCGGATCCGTGGCGTATCGCTGCAGCATGCCGATGCGCACCGGCCGTGATTCTGCCATGCGCACGCAGGCTTCCTCGCACAGCACCTCGGTCGGGCACACGCGCGCGCACATGCCGCCCATGATGTTCTCGCTGAGAATGGTGTGCGCCGAGCCCTTGATGTTGCCGCTGCGGATTTTCTGGATGAAACCGGGAATGTCGATGCCGGTGGGGCAGGCGGTGGTGCAGGGCGCGTCGTAGCAGAAGTAGCACCGGTCGGCATCGATGATGGCTTCCGACGGCGTCAGCGGCGGATGCATGTCCGCGAAATTGGATTCGATCTGCTCGCCGCTCAGTCGCGCCGCGCGAATGTCCGCCTTATCGCTCACGGGCGCTGTACCGGCGTCGGTGCGCTGAGTTCGATCTGCTTCTTGACCGCGTCGTAGTACGGGGCAAACGGCGGCCGATCCACGTGTTTGCCCGCCCCACGTTCCACGCGCAGATCGCCTTTGGCATACACGAGCTTCCCACCGCTTACCGTGTGCGAGGCGCCGCCTTTCACCTTCATGCCTTCGAAGATGTTGAAGTCGATCTTCTGATGATGTGTCTTCGCGGAGATCGTCTTGCTGGCGGCGGGATCCCACACGACGAGGTCGGCATCGGCACCCACCGAGACGCTGCCCTTGCGCGGATAGATATTGAAGATCTGCGCCGCGTTCGTGGAAGTGACGCGCACGAACTCGTTCATGGTCAGGCGCCCGGTGTTCACGCCGTGATGCCACAACACTTCCATGCGGTTCTCGATGCCCGCGGTGCCGTTCGGGATTTTGCGGAAGTCATCCTTGCCCGCGGCTTTCTGTTCCGCGCAGAACGTGCAGTGGTCCGTGGCCGTGGTCTGCAGATTGCCGGACTGCAGGCCGCGCCACAACGCCACCTGGTGTTCGGGCGCGCGGAACGGCGGGCTCATCACGTGCGCGGCGGCGCGCGTGAAATCCGGGTCACGGTACACGGAGTCATCCAGCAGCAGGTGCCCGGCCAGCACCTCGCCGAACACGCGCTGGCCTTCGTTGCGCGCCCGCGTGATGGCTTCGAGCCCCTGGCGTGACGACACGTGCACGAGGTAGATAGGCACTTTCAGCACTTCGGCGATGCGGATGGCGCGATTGGCGGCTTCGCCTTCGACTTCCGGCGGGCGCGACAGCGGATGGCCTTCGGGCCCCGTGATGCCGCGCTTGTAGATTTCGTCCTGCAGCCGGTAGACGAGATCGCCGTTCTCGGCATGCGCGGTCACGATGGCGCCGAGTTTCAACGCCTCCGAGAAACTGTTCACCAGCGTTTCGTCGTCGCACATGATGGCGTTCTTGTACGCCATGAAATGCTTGAAACTGTTGACGCCATGCTCGCGCACCAGCGTGCCCATGTCCTGGCGCACGCTCTCATCCCACCACGTGATGGCAACGTGAAATGAATAGTCGGCGACGGACTTCTGCGCCCATTCGCGCCACTGCTTGTGCGCCTCCATGATCCGCTGCTTCGGATTGGGGATCACGAAATCGATTATTGTTGTCGTGCCGCCGGCAAGTCCGGCCGCGGTGCCGGAATAAAAATCATCGCTGGCTACGGTGCCCATGAACGGCAGCTGCATGTGCGTGTGTGGATCGATGCCGCCCGGCATCACGAACTGCCCGCCGGCATCGATGACCTCGGCGCCACCCTGCGCCACGATGCCCTCGCCGATATCGACGATCTTTCCGTCCAGGCACAGGACGTCGGCACGCCAGGTCCGATCGCCCGTGACGATGGTGCCGCCCTTGATGAGTACCGACATTGCAGCTACCTCGGCGTTTTACGGCTCAGCAGGAAATAGATGATCCCCCCGAGGAACGACCCCGTAAACCACCCGTACGTGTAGAACCACTGCATCGTGCCCGTGATGATCGACGCCACCGTCAAACCCACGGGAATGCCTAAGGCGACGAACCCGGCAATGTTCCAGGCGGGGTAGGAACCGTGATCGAGGTACAACCCGGGCAGGTCGTAGTGCTGATCGCGAATCAAAAAATAGTCCACCACCATGATGCCGGCGATGGGGCCGAGCAGGCTCGAGTAGCCGAGCAGCCAGTTCGAATACAGGGTGTCCACGCTGACAGCCGATTCCAGCCAGCCCATGCGCTTCAGCAGTTCCCAGCTCATGAGCGCAATGCCGATGAAGCCGGTGAGCAATACGCCTTTCTTCTGGCTGATGTAGCGCGGTGCCACATTCTGGAAATCGTTGGTGGGCGAGACGATGTTCGCGGCGGTGTTGGTCGAGATGGTGGCGATGATGATGATGATCATCGACAGCACCACCCAGAACGGGCTGTCGATTTTCCCGATCAGCGTGATGGGATCGGACACCGTCTCACCGACGAGCTGCGCGGACGCAGCCGTCATCACCACGCCCAGTCCCGCGAACAGCACCATCGTCAGTGGCAAGCCGACGATCTGGCCGATGATCTGCGCGCGCTGCGATTTGGCGAAGCGGCTGAAGTCGGGAATGTTGAGCGATAACGTGGCCCAGAAGCCCACCATTGCGGTGAGGCCCGCGAAGAAATATCCCCACAACGAAGCCCCCGCGGGCCGATTGGGCGGTCGCGCCAGCAACTCGCTGACCGACGCCTGCGGCCACGCCCATAACAGCAGCCCCACGCCGACGAGCATCAGCAGCGGCGCCGCCACCACTTCCAGGATCTTGATCGACTCGGCACCGCGCAGCACCACCCAGATGTTGGCCGCCCAGAAGATGAGGAAGCCCAGCACTTCGCCCACGCCACCGAGCTGCGCCCAGCTCGAGGACATCGCCGACAACATCAGGTGCACCGCGATGCCGCCAAACAAGGTCTGGATGCCAAACCACCCGCAAGCCACCAGCGCGCGGATCAGCGCGGGGACATTCGAGCCGATGATGCCGAATGCCGAACGCAACATGACCGGAAACGGAATGCCGAACTTCGTGCCGGCGAATCCGTTGAGGACCAGGGGGACGAGCACGATGACATTCGCGATGAACACGGCCCACAGCGCTTCGCCCACCGACAGGCCGAAGTAGGTGGTGAGCACGCCGCCGAGCGTGTAGGTAGGCACGCAGATCGCCATGCCGACCCACAACGCGGCGATGTGCCACTCGTTCCAGGTGCGCTGCGCAACGCGTGTGGGTGCGATGTCCTCGTTGAAGCGTGAACTCGCGGCAAGATCCTTGCCTACCTCGAGTTCGTAGAACTCGCCCACTTTTACCGCACGTGAAGTGGGTTCTGTCATCCGCCCGCCACCAGCGGGCCGTAGGCGTCGGGCCGGCGATCGCGGAAGAATTGCCACGTGTCGCGGACCTTGCGGATCATGTCGAGGTCGATCTCGTGGACCAGCAGCTCGTCCTTGTCGTAGCTCGCCTGCGCTTCGATTTCACCGCGCGGGTTGACGATGTAGCTGGAGCCGTAGAACTCGCCCATCTTGCCGGCCCACGGCTCTTCTTTGCCGACACGGTTGATGGCGCCGATGAACACGCCGTTCGCGGCCGCGGATGCGGGCTGCTCGAGCTCCCACAGATATTTGCTCAGGCCCGCGACGGTGGCCGAAGGATTGACGATGTACTCCGCGCCGTTGAGCGCCAGCGCGCGCCAGCCTTCGGGGAAATGGCGGTCATAGCAGATGTAGACGCCTAACTTCACGTAGGCCGTCTGGAACACGGGGTAGCCCAGGTCGCCGGGCTTGAAGAAAAACTTTTCGTAGAAGCCCGGGTCGACTTGCGGAATGTGGGTCTTGCGGTACTTGCCGAGATACTTCCCGTCGGCATCGATGACCGCGGCCGTGTTGTAGTAGACGCCGGTCATGGCTTCCTCGTAGACCGGAACCACCATCACCATCTGGTATTTCTTTGCGTACTCCTGCATGAGCCGCGTGGTGTAGCCGTCGGGCACGGGTTCTGCCGCGGCATACCACTTCCTGTCCTGGCTCGGGCAGAAGTAGGGCTGCGTGAAGATTTCCTGGAAGCAGAGCACCTGGACGCCGGCGGCGCCGGCCTTGTCGATGAGAGGCAGATGCGCCTCGATCATCTTGTCCCGGATCTTTTCGGGACCCATGGACACATCGCCCTTCAATCCCATCTGGATCAGTCCGCACTTGAGCTTGCCCACCCGGAGACTCCCATCTTTCGAGGATGGGTGTCATAAAAACACAAACGGGTATTCAGCGGAAGTTCGACGATGAATGCGACGTGGGGCGATTCGTTGCCCCTGATTCGCGGAAACAGTCAGGCGAGGGGTTCGCCATCGGGCGGGGGAGCCGGCATGGCGCCGTTGCCACGATGGCTGTGCAGGCGTCCGAGCGTGTGCTCGAGCCGGTGGAGCAACTTCTCCGCAGCGCCGTCGATCGCCTGGCCAATCGTAGCGGCGTGATGGGTGACGGCGACGGGCGAGTGCCCTTCGACGCGCGCCTCCATCATGCAGCGCTTGTCGTCGCCTCCACGTTTGTTCGCGTTCTCGTCTCCGAGATGCACTTCCACTCGCGTGATGTGCGTGCTGAACCGCGCCAGGACGTTCTCGACGGTGCCACGCACGGTCGCGGCCGCCGACTCGTAACCCTGGATGTTGTGGTCGGTATTGATTTGAATTTGCATCTTGTTCCTGATGAGAGGCTGACGGTTGATGGGCAACACGTCAGCCTCTCACTCATCTCTACCGGCTTACAACGGAAGGCGCGGCCTTTATGCAGAACTGGATGCACATGGCGGCTCCTTCCTACTCATTCAGTCCGTCATCCAGGAGAACGTGAGCCGCGTGCCGCCCGGAATCTTGTCGATCGGCGCTGGTTCTCGAGGGAGGGCGTTGTCCGACGCAACGTGTCGCCGCGGGAATACCGGCTCAGCGAACGCCCGGTTGCGCGGTTCTAGTTAGCGTCTCCGTCTTGTCTCCGATCGACGTCGCCCGGTTGATCGTTGTCGCCGTTCGACGGCAAAGCGCCGCCAGTGAGTTCGCGAACCTACCTGCGCGCTGTCGACTCCAACGGGCACGACGACGAAACGCTGGATCTACTTCGAGCGTGGTGGTCATCGACCTTCCAGCAATGTTCAGGAGAACTCATGAACCTTTCCAAATCGTTGATCGCGGCAGCAGTAGTAGTGTGGATGCCGCTGGCGGCTTTTTCCGCCGACAAGGAGAAATCAGTGACCCCGGTGGACGCTGCGACGAGCGCGCAGTTCGACCAGCTCGATATGAACCGCGATGGGCGCATCTCGCCCACCGAGGCTGCGAGCGACTCGAAGATTGCGTTCTCGTCGGCCGACAAGAACGGCGACGGCTACCTCGACAACAGCGAGTACACGCATCGCGACATGTCGAAAGAGGCGACGCCGGCCAAGCCCAAGTACTGATCGGTCGCGATAGACATGCCCGCGCAGCCGCCCGGTTGCGCGGGCTTTCGATCCAACGCGATAAGAGCGGAAACGCACTGAAGTGCACGGGTCGGACGTGCGACTATGGCTCCATGAGTGCCACTCTGCGTAAAGACTTCGACGAGTTCCTGTTTGCTTCGGTCGGCAATGACGCCAACGGAAATCCAGTGACCCTTCTCACGGTGTTGGCGCGACTGGGTGTCGATCCCTGGGAGGAGGCCGCTGACCTCGCGCATCTTTCCCGCGAGCCGGCGATGCAGCGGCTCGCTTCGCGACTCGAAGCCATACCCAACGGGCCGGCGTCTCCCGCGGATACGGTAAATATCGCGACGCGCCTCATTGCGCTTCTGCATCGTTCGCCGCCGCGGAAAGCAGCATCGCCGGAAGCGCCCCGGTCCGAAGCGCCCCAGCCACCAATAGCCTTAAAACCGTCGAAGAAGTTCAACGTGGCAATCTACTGGCTGGCCGGTCTGCTCTTGCTGCTCGTGGCCCAATGGGCCCTGTCATCCAGGCCGGCGCAGCCGGCGATGGACACCACCATCACACAGTCTCCAGGGCAATAGTCAGGCAGATGCAAAGCGGCGCGCGCCCCGGGGACGCGCGCCGCTGTTTCAATCAATCGTCCGTCCAGGTGAACGTCAGGCGCGTTCCGCCTGCAATGTGGTCGATGGGCACGCGGGAAACATCCTGCATGGGATTGCTGTTGTTATTGCCGATGCGCTTGCGGAACTCCATGTATCCGCCCGGCAGCTGGTAGGTGTAGAGCCCGTTTCTTGCTGTTGTCACGGTGCCGCTCGTCGTAATGGTCCAGCGTCCGTTACTTCCGTTCCAACCTTCCTCGAGCACGATATCCTTGCGCGCGCTGATGCCTGGCGCCGCAATCAGCACGACTTCGACAACATCCGGGGCCATGACACCGTGCTCGACCTTGACGGTGAGCCTGTCGTCCAGGTTGCTCGTGTAGAACTCGCCGTCCGAATAGAACGCCGCGTTGAGCCCTGCCTGGTTATAAGTGAATGTGCCGAGGTCGCGTTCGATGCCGTCGATCGGCGAATAGACCGCCATCTGGGAGTTGGTGCTGGCACCCCAGAGAATGCCGGCGAAGTTGCCTGCGTCGTAACCGGTGTAATACTCGAATACGGGTGCGCCGCTGTCACCCGGAAGTGCAACGGTGGCGACCAGCGTCTGGCAGAGCATCGTCATGTCGGTTTCGTGTTCGATGCCAGCCGAATCCACCTCGACGACGTTGACGTCGGTGCACGTGTTGGCGACAGGCCCTCGCGTCCAGCCGCTACGCATGCCGACCTTGTCGACCAGCGTTCCCGTGAAAAGACCGGATGTCGCCTGGGCGATGCGGATGTCGTCGGTGGGCCGATCGATGGCCAGCGGGCACGTCGCGCCGGGCGTTGCGCACAAGGCGGTGGGGCGCGAGATGCGGCCCCGGATTCCGACGTTGCCCCAGTAGTTCGCGAAGACCACGTCGCTGTAGCGGCACAATCTCTGGTCGGGACAGTCCGGGTGGTTGTTGTTCGTGCCATTCATGAAGAGCGGCAGGTCGAGCGACTCATCTGCGATGAAATCCTGCGAGCCAGGGCCCTGCAGAAACGCGGTCGCCCAGAGCTGGCCCTGCGGACCCTGCGTGCAGTGCGAGGCCGTCAGGATTCCGTCAGCGTGCATCTGCCACGAATACACCGGCAGGCCGAGCGTGCACGAATTGCCGATGGTCCGGATCTGCTGGCCGCCCATGGTGGGGCGGAACTTGCTGGTGAGATCCGCGGTGAAGCGGTATTTCGGCGTTTCGATGATCTTCACCCAACGCGAGTTGATCCCACGCTCCTTGATGAAGCTGGCGATGCGCGAGTTCACTTCCTTGGAGACGGCGCCGACGACGATGCAGCCGCAGCTTTCATCGAGGTCGAGGAACACCACGTCCTTGATCGTGAGCACGTCGCGCATTTTCAGGCGCGCTTCCTTGAGGGCCTCGGGCGTCGCCACCGCCTGGACGAACTCGAAGTTCGGCAGCTTGCCTTCCTGGCCTGAGGTCTTGGTCCAGACTTCGCGCGCGAGATTGGCGGCGGCTTCCAGATCGGCGCCCTTTGCGAAGGTCAGGTACACGCCCTTGTCCGGGTTGCTGCTCAGGCCCACGTACTCCTTGAAATAGGAGCGAAGCGCCGTGTCGGTGGCGGAGATGGGTGACTCGGAGGGCTTCGCCGTTTCCGGCGGGGGTTGCTCGGTTGGCTGCTCGTCCTTCTTTTTTTCATCTGCGCCGGCCGACGAGGCCAGGCAAGTGATGAGCGCGACGGCAATGCCACAGGCAAGCGCACGCAAATGGGGGGTGTTCGTCGACATGTTCTCCGCCTTTTCTTGGGTTGGTACTACCAGAGCGGAATCGCCGGCGGTGAGAGATCACGAGTCATGAAGCGGGTCAGAATTGACCCGCTCATTTTGCGCCGCCGCCCGTCCCTGCGCTGCGGAAAAAATAGCTAGACGAAAGGATGCGAGGTGAGGCGCGAAAGCGCGCCGCACCATCGTAAAAGCGCTTTACCCCGTAAACTTTCCGAGCGTAGTGTCCTGCGAGTTCATACTCGTCAATGGTCGGTCGATGAGATACCTGCCCGGCTGGCGACAGGATAAGCACATGGCAAAACCAAAAAAGACCAGGATCCAGGCATCGTTGCTAGGCCAGAACCTGCGCACACTGCAACCGAAGCTGCGCATGATCGCCAACGGCGATGCGGCGGTGAACGCCATCCGCGCCGAGATGAGCGCCGCGGTGAAAGTCACCAACACGCGCCTGCTGGCGAAAATGCCGCAGATCCGCGGCGAAGGGCACGAGGCACTGTCGAAAGCCGACTTCCGCGAAGTGTTCAAACGCAAGGCGCCCAAGCCGACGCATTTGAAGATGCTTGCCGGCCAGGTGATGACGAACGTGTTCATTCACACCACGACGTCGGATGCACTGCCGCCGAATCTCGTGAAGGAATCCGGCCGCCGGGGCCGAATTGCCAAGGCGACGGTTTCCATCGACGATCTGCCGCGCCTGGCGAATGACAAGCGTGTGCGGTTCGTGGAACTCGGTGAGCCGCTCAAGACGCCGCAGCCGGTGATTTCCAGCGCCGCCGTCGGCGCGCCGGCGATGCCACGTGTGAAGTCCACTTCCGCCGTGCGTCACAAGGGCGGCAAGGACGTGATCATCGGCATCATCGACGTGCAGGGCTTTGACTTCGCGCATCCGGATTTTCTCGACGCGCAGGGCAA
>Ga0193753_10000852_pt1 | contig 28298 bp, 28 predicted proteins | sample H1c2metaG_FD_144925 | JGI IMG/M metagenome (GOLD analysis project Ga0193753, IMG submission 144925) | Soil microbial communities from a riparian zone of the East river system, Colorado, United States - H1c2 | ecosystem: Environmental > Terrestrial > Soil > Riparian zone | place: USA: East...
CATACTCCACACCAATTCTATGTGTAATAACTATCTGATCTTTTTTATAACGTAATCCGTCGTCCTCAATAAATATCTCTTCTGAAAATAAGCTGTCGCCTGTATGCATTTTAGAAATGCCCAGTGCGCGTGCGAGATTACCCGGACCCTTTGTAAGAGTATAATCAGCTAAAGGTTTTCCCGCGCGCTTCAACATATAATCAACCCCTTCCAAGGGTTCGAGCGCGCGGATCAGAATAGCATGGGGGGTACCTTTTTTATTTGTAACTACATTAAAAAGGTGATGCAAACCATAAATGATATAAATATATGCGGTTCCCGGATCGCCATAAATATGTTCGGATCGGGTGGTTCTGCGGCCACCAAATGCGTGAGAGGCACGGTCTATCACACCATTGTACGCCTCTGTTTCCACAATGCGTCCGGAAGTACGGATACCATCAAATTGTGTAACCAGAATTTTCCCCAATAGTTCTTTGGCTATTTGTACAACATTTTTACGATCATAAAAAGGATGATCCAGCTTTTTCAGGTTACCCGGCATATACAAATACTTAAAATGTAAATTAGTGCTATATTGAATGCCGATAAAAAATTGCTTTGCTTAAAGAAATTGTAATTGCTATACAGGCCTATCGAAAGGCTAATGATTTCATTAGCAAGCACCGGTTATGGAAATGGATCCTGATTCCTGGTCTGGCCTACATGATCCTGTTTACCATCGGACTATATTTTTTCTGGATATCGGCAGATACTGCGGTTTCCGAATTATTTTCCGGTCTTGATAAATGGATACACCAGCAACATAGCCCGGCTTATAGTTTTGCAGCTATCATGGTCGGAATTATGGCCAGGCTGATCATGATGTTTTTCTATTTCTCACTATTTAAATATCTATTTCTTATTCTGGGCAGCCCGGTTTTCGCTTATCTCAGCGAAAAAACAGAATGCATTATTGAAGGAAAAGTATTTGTCTTTAACAGGCAGGTTTTCTTTCATGATATCAAAAGAGGAATAAGACTGGCCCTGCGTAATTTTTTCTGGCAAACCATCATTACTATTTTCATTCTCCTTTTATCTTTCATTCCATTGCTGGGATCGATCGCGCCAGTGATCGCTGCTCTGGTTGAATGTTACTATTATGGTTTTTCCATGCTGGACTATAGCTGCGAACGTCATCGTTTATCTCCTGCCGAAAGCATTCATTTTATCGGTCAGCGTCGTGGTCTGGCCATTGGCAATGGCCTGGTTTTTTACCTGATGCATTTCATACCATTCGTTGGATGGGTATTAGCACCTTCCTACGCGTTGATTGCCGCTACCATCAGCCTCTATCATCAGAACATCGAAGTATGAATAACGCATCAACCGTTTATCTTATTCCGACATTTCTTGATGAAGAAGGCTTAAAGGCATTACCGGATTATATATTGGATGCCGTAAAAGCATCCGACGTTTTTTTTGTGGAGAATGAACGCAGTGCACGTCGCTATCTGAAAAAGTTATGGAAAGAAATGAACATTGATAGTTATCGCTGGTTTACCATTCACAAATCGGAGGAAGCCGTAAAACAGGAATTCCTTGAACAGATTAAACTTGGAAAACAGATCGCGATACTTAGCGAAGCGGGTTGTCCTGGGATTGCAGATCCCGGACAAATCCTGGTGGCTGTTGCACAGGAAGCAGGTATTCCGATTAAGCCCCTGGTCGGTCCGAATTCTATCCTGCTGGCTTTAATGGCCAGCGGCATGAATGGCCAGCATTTTCAGTTCCATGGATATTTGCCCATTGAAATAGCCGAACGTATTAAACGTTTAAAGGAATTGGAAACCGTGTCAAGGAAAGAAGGTTCTGCCCAGATTTTTATCGAAACTCCTTACCGGAATAATGTTCTTCTGGATAGTATTTTAAAAGCTTGTACTCATACAACACGGTTATGCATTGCCATTAACCTGACCGGTAAATCTGAATCCATTCAAACTAAGACTATAGAAGCCTGGAAAAATAAAGTTCCGGACATCAACAAGCAGCCGGCTATTTTTATCCTGCAGGCCCAATAACGCTGAACGCTGAATGCTCAAAGCCCAACGCAGAACTTTTTTTGGACAATGACAAACGACCGAGAATAAATTCTTCGTTTAGCTTTGAGCGTTCAGCGTTCAGCTTCTATGGTGTATATGGTGTCTGAATGGTTCGGGGATCACGCATCGACAAAATGCTGTCTACCAGGAAAACAGTCGTGCCCCGCCAGGGCAATGCGCCCATATACTCCTTATAATGTAGTTCGAACTCCTTTCCGCTGTTTGACATCAGTTTGCCGGCTACTGATTCATTAGTGACTGAAAAACTGAATTCGTTCGACTGAACTGAGCCTGGCACACCTCCTTTTAAACCGGTTTGAATTAATTTTCCTTCATAAGTTTTAAATACAAATCCTTTTTTCATAAAGTTATTCAGCTGTCCCGCTTTCACTCCTTCCCCAAAGACCCAGTAAAAATGCCAGGCAAACCATACACCACTGATTATTATTATGCTCAGCAATAAAATGGTAAGAAATTTTTTCATATTTGCGTTTTTACAAGCCGTATTTATCTGTCAGGTAAATCAGGGCGGCCATATTGATCGCGCCCAGTTCTAATTCTCTTTTATTTACTTTCTCAAACACGTCTCCGGCGGAATGATGTATATCGAAATATCGTTGTGAATCCGGGATCAGTTCAGATGCCATGGCTCCGGTAGCTTCATTGAGTGGTTCAACATCTGCTCCTGCGCCGCTGGAATTAAATTCAGTAACTCCATAGGGTACCAAAAACGGCAACCAGCGTTTAACACTGGCCATCTGAGATTCAGTTCCTTTAAAACTAAATCCCCTGGGTGTAAATCCACCTCCATCACTTTCCAATGCAAATATATGTTTCTCGTTTTTCGTTTTAGCTTCTGCACTATAAGCTTTTGCTCCCCTTCCGCCATTTTCCTCATCTGTAAATAAGACAACGCGAATAGTATGTTTCGGCTGATAGCCAATCGCTTTCAAAGCACGTAACACTTCAATAGATTGAACGCAGCCTGCACCATCGTCATGCGCACCTTCTGCGGGATCCCAGGAATCAAGATGTCCGCCCACCGTAATATACTGATCGGGAAATTCGGAGCCTTTCCACTCCCCGATTACATTATATCCGATGGTATCAGGTAGCGCATGCGCATTGGTTGAAATAAAAAGGCTCAGTTCCGTCTGGCTTTCCTTGAGATCAGCAGCTACCGATTTGGATGTTACAGCGGCAACCAGTTTGTCAGCATCCTGCAGGCCAACTGCGAGTGTTGGTATTTTCGGAAATGAATCATTATAAATCATGGCCCCGGTATGCGGGAAATTATCTGTGGATTCGCTCATGGAACGGACAACAGTTCCAACGGCTCCATATTTTGCAGCCCGGCTCGCTCCAAAAACCCTGTAGGGTACTGCCTCTGAATATGCCAGGAAAGTCCATACAAAGTCAACATTGAAAGGATGGTTATAAAAGACAATCTTGCCTTTGATTTCATCTTTTCTTTTTTCCAGCTCGTTAAAATCACTAATAAGAATCATAGGCGCTGTGATACCCGCGGCCGGAGTCGATACCGAGTTCCCCAAGGCGATTACTTCCAGGTTTTGCCTGTTCTTCCCTGTTATCAGGGCAGCCTGGTCCTTTCCTCCCCTCACCCAATGCGGAATCATTGCTTTTTGTAAGTACACCTTGTCAGCACCCGCTTTTTTTACAACTTCCTGTGCCCATTTCTCGGAAGTATAAGTGGACGGAGAACCGGATAAACGCTGTCCGATGGTTTTTGTAAGCGTATACAGATTACTGTAAGCCGTGCTGTTATGGAAAATTTCATCTGCAATTTTTCTGATATAAACTGAATCTGATTGTGCCTTTAAGGAACCGGCAAATAAAAAAACAAAACAACCAAACAAAAACGAACGCATAACTGTTTATTTCCGCTAAGATAGGTAATGCACGGTTCTTATGTGATGCTGGGAAATCTGTTTAACTTCGATCAATAATATTAGTACATGCGGATTGGAATTGTTTGTTATCCGACATTCGGCGGAAGCGGTGTTCTTGCCACAGAACTCGGAAAAGCGCTCGCAGATAAAGGCCACCAGGTACACTTCATTACATACCAGCAGCCGGTGAGGCTCACTGAATACAACGCGAATATTTTCTATCATGAAGTGCGTGTAACGTCTTATCCGCTTTTCGATTATCAACCTTACGAAACAGCGTTATCCAGCACAATGGTTGATGTGATTATCAATCATCAGTTGGACCTGTTGCACGTTCACTATGCCATTCCGCATGCCTCCGCGGCCTATATGGCAAAAAAGATCGTAGCCACGCAAGGCGTCGTTATTCCCGTAATCACAACTTTACATGGAACAGATATAACGCTGGTCGGCCGGGACAAAACGCTGGCACCGGTTGTCGCGTTTTCAATTAATGAAAGTGACGCCATAACAGCTGTGTCTCAAAACCTGAGGGATGAAACATATAGCATTTTTGATATCAAGAAAGAAATAGAAGTCATCCACAACTTTGTGGACCTTTCGCGGTTTAAAAGAAAACCCATTGACCCGTTCCGCAAAGTAATTGCACCCAATAATGAACGAATCGTAGTGCATGCTTCTAATTTCAGAAAGATTAAAAGAGTGTTTGATGTCGTGAAAATATTTGCGGAAATAAACAGACAAATTCCATCAAAATTGTTATTTGTCGGGGACGGTCCTGATCGTTTTGATGCTGAAAATCTAAGCCGGGAGCTGGGCATCATCGAGGATATCCGTTTCATTGGCAAACAAGAACAAATCGAAGAGATCCTTGCCGTGTCAGATCTCTTCATCCTTCCTTCTGAATATGAAAGTTTCGGATTGGCTGCTCTGGAAGCCATGGCTGCCGGTGTACCCCTGATTTCATCCGATGCCGGAGGTTTACCTGAAATAAATATAAACGGGAAAACGGGATTTATGAGCCCGGTGGGGGATGTGGCGTCCATGAGCCGTCAGGCAATTACTATCCTTGAAAATGATGATGTTTTAAAGACTTTTAAGGTGAATGCATATGAGCAGGCTAAAAAATTCGACATAAATAATATTGTGCCGATATACGAGAGATTATATGATCGTTTTCTGCCAAAATCACATCCGGCAAAAAAACTAACCCAGGAAAAGATTTAATGCAAGGAGTCAAAGATTATCTCCTCAACCATCTTTCCGGATCGAAAAGATGATCCTTATCGTCGGAAAGAACAAACTCGAGCTGTCCAATATCACCAAGCTTTCCTAAAACCTGCCCCATTTTTACGGCCTGACCTTTGGAAACAGACACTGAAGAGAGATTACTGTACGTTGTAAAATATTTACCGTGTCGTATCATAACGGCACTGACATCCCCCACATTAAACACACTTTGCACATCTCCGTCAAAAACGGCTGTTACAGAAGTGCCGGCGGCGCTTTCGATCGTGATGCCCTGATTATTGTGTACAATACCTTTGATATATTCATGCGGACCAAACCGCATCGCGATAGTGCCGGAAGCAATAGGCCAGGGCAGATGACCCTTGTCCTTTTCAAAATTGCCGGATAAGGCTATATCGGCATTCGTGTTGAACAAAGTAGTATTGGCTGGTTTTACAGCTGGTTTCACAGTCGAAGGCATCGTTCCGGCATTTCCCGGGTTTAAAGTGTTTTTGGCAGCATCCGATTTTACAGGCGACGTATTTGTAACGTTGGCGGCCGCGTCAGCCGCAGCTCTTTTCTTTGCTTCCCGAACAGCTTCTTCACGTGCACGCCGGATGGCAGCCGCGATGGCATTACCCAGTTTCTGATCCTGCCGCTGTTTGGCATTCATCTCTTTCTTCAATTCCTTTTCCTGACCCTGTAACTGTTCAACCACCTGATCTTTTTCCTTCTTTTCTACTTCCAGCACCTGTCGTTCCTTATTCTGTTTAACCAACGCCTCATCTTTCTCAATTCGTTTTATCTTTAACCCGTCTATTTTATTTTGAAGAAGTATCTGCGTCCTCTGAATATTTTCTGCACGCTGTTCTCTATACGCTCTGTAAGACTTCAGATATTCGACTCTTTTTACCGCGTCATTGAAATTGCTGGAAGCAAACAGGAAATTAAGGTAATCGTAATTGGTCCGATTCTCGTAAGCATAAATTACACTTTCCGCATATTGTTTACGCAGCGTGTCCAGTTCCTTCTTGAGTTTGATGATTTCCTGCCAGGATGTGTTCATATCAGCCTGGATAAAATTCAATTGCTGATTGATATTTGATATAGCGGCTTGCCGGAGACGCAGTCTTTTTTGCAAGAGGGCCAGCTGACCCAGGGTTTGTTTCCTGTTTTTGTGGGTTTCGTCGAGTGAACGTTTTACATCCTCTATTTCTTTCTGTATGGAAGCGCGCTCTTTTTCGAGTTCGCTTCTACTCTGGCTTGGTGACTGGGCGTGCACACCGGATACCAAATAAAAAATAGAAATGAACAGGATGATCGGTTTGCGCATATGCGAATTACGTTCGGGATGAAGTTACTGTATAACGTCTAGTTGCGTTTATAATTTTTCGGGATGGAGAATGGAAAGTCTAAATTCTCGTTAAAACGAATATTTTTAAAATTCAGTTCAACATCCAGCCTTGCTTTTTCTGAGATTACAATTTTACGATAAGTTGAGAAAAAAGCCGTGTCTGCTTTTTCATAATCCCCATAGGTGATATCGCAGGATCTGGTCTGAAGCGGGTCCACATCGTCGAGTTTACTGCGTTTCAGACTCAGATCGTTGTTTAGTGTCAGGTAATTCCTGAAAATCGGCCCGATACTGAGAATGGATATTCCCTGCATGTCCTTTTTATAATACAGAATATTACTGTCCAGGTAAATGGGATTACCAAGCACAATGGATTGTAAAGTATGGAAGTCAAATGGCAAATGGCTGATATTTTGCAAATAACCCACTGACCTTAGCTGGTATACTTTATCGAGTTTGTTCAGAACTTTTACACTATCCGGCGTTATCACAGCGCGGAAAGCTTCAAAGCCCAGTAATGCATTGATGGAAATCCAGATTATTTTATCTTTCTCGAGCCTGATGAAGGCATTGAATTCATAGTCTTTTCCGTCACTGCTTTCATAGTGCACTTTTAGTTTTGCTGAAAACGTTCTACAGTCGATGATGCCTGATTCAATGTGGTTATATAACTGCTGGATATATTTCAGGGAATCCGCATGCAAATCTTCAACTGCCTTAACGGTATCTGTTTTTGTTTGAACCGTATCTTTTTTGCTTATAGCGGTTGTAATTTTTTTTGCCGATCGGCATGAAAAGTTTCCCATTCCGATAAATACAAACAGGAATAACCCAACACCCCATGAAATAAAAATCTTGCCTGCATTTATCATATTCAAAATTCAATCATTTTATATGGGCGGTTAACGATTAACCGCAGGCATTAAGGCTTTTAATTTTCAATCTCAGTTTATAACTTTCCGGTGTGTCCGAAACCACCGTCGTTTCTGATAGTCTCCATCAATTCCGACACAGGATGCCATTCCACATGTTCAACCCTTCCCACAACCATTTGTGCGATGCGGTCTCCCGGATGAATTGGTTGCTCAGTATTGGAAAGATTGATTAATATGACTTTCAACTCTCCCCGGTAATCTGCATCAACCGTGCCTGGGGAATTCAAACAGGTAATACCCTGTTTTAATGCCAACCCGCTACGGGGCCTCACCTGAGCTTCATATCCCGGTGGCAGTTCAATAAATATACCGGTAGGTATCAACTGGCGTTCGAATGGTTGCAGAATGATTGCAGATGAAATATTTGCTCTCAGATCCATCCCTGCGGCATCGGGAGTGGCATAAGCGGGCAACGGATGAACAGATTGATTTATGATCTTAACAGGAATGGACATGGGCGCAAAGATAATTAATCTGGTTTCCTTAACAATACGACTGCTTGCGCCATGATTCCTTCTTCCTTTCCTATAAAGCCCAGCTTTTCGGTTGTGGTCGCTTTAACTGAAATATCATCCACAGTGATTTCTAAGATATCTGCAATAACGATCCTCATTTCCGATGCAAAACCCATTATTTTCGGTCTCTCCAGGCAAACGACCGTGTCCAGATTTACAACATGATAGTTTTTCTGACGTATCATCTGAAAAGTTTTGCGGAGCAAAATCTTACTATCGATATCCTTGAGGTGCGCATCCGTATCGGGAAAATGGATACCAATGTCCCCCAGATTCAGAGCGCCCAGCAACGCATCACAGATCGAGTGCAATAATACGTCAGCATCACTATGGCCGGTTGCACCTTTATGATGCGGAATTTCAACGCCACCCAGCCATAATTTCCTGCCCTCTACGAGTTGATGAAAATCCGTTCCCAAACCAATCCTGTAAGACATGGCGATTAAAATTTAAAAACTGTTTCAAAGGTCGTCAAATGTAAATAACCCTTCATGAAACAGCTTTCCGGGAATTTTTTTCTATTCTGAACCTGCAGCGGCCTTATTTGGATCAGAACTGTCCAGATCGAATGTCAATCCAAAGCGGATGGTGTTGGACAACGGATTTCTTGTGATACCTGATCCCGATGGGATGAGATATGAGAAATTTAATCCAAGCATATTATATTTCAGGCCCACACCCATCGTAAAATATTGTCTTCCACCCTGGTCCTTGCTTTCATAAAAATAGCCCAGGCGAAACATGAACTGATCGTTATACGTGTATTCAGCTCCGATAGATGCATTTATTGTATTGAATTGTCCGGAAAAAGACTTGAACCAACTGCTTACCACACTTTGAGTATAATATTCGTTCAGCGCTGCCTGTGAAACCGTGTCTACTCCATTTTCTGGTGTCGGCGGAGCCGGCACCAGTAATTTGTTCAGATCCAAACCAAAACTGATTTTATTTTGTTCGTCAAAAACCTTTGTATAATTGCCACCAAGTCCCATATTGGCCGGGATATATTCTTTTTGAGTCGCGTCGTTTGTATACCCGATTTTTGTACCCAGGTTCGACAACACGAACCCAAACGTAAAGCCTTCCTGATTTGCAGCTACGTTTTTATAGGTGAACGACAGATCAGCGGCAACAGCGGTACCTGCTTTGTAAGCAGAAATGCTCCCAGAGGCTGCTGCAGCACCCAAAGTAAGGTTCGAATTGATATATCGAAGCGTCAAACCGATACCGAGTTTACTGGATAGTTTACGGGAATATCCGAGATCAAAGGCAAATTCCCTCGGCCTTCCTTCGCCCCAGTTATTACCGTTATAATCTGAAAACTGTATACTTCCCAGGCTGAAATAACGTAGTGACGCAGACAAAGCCTGGTTTTCATCCAGTTGGTGATAGCCAGATGCAGCGAGCAAATAGACGTCGTTTAAGCCCAGATCTTTCAACCAGGGTGTGTAGGTAAGGCCTATTCCGGTCTTATAATCAGAAAAAGGCGTTTTAGAAAGATTATAAAATGCAGAGTTCGCATCCGGTGAAGTTGCAATGCCTTCTTCCCCCAAACCACCCGCACGGGCGTCGGGTGATATTCTAAGAAACGGCACAGCCGTTGTTGTTACATTTATCGGAGCAGTTGACTGGGCACTCAAATCGTGAAAAAAAAGCAGGCAGCATACTAAAACAGTTAGTCGAAAAAACACTCTTTTCATGTAATAATTTATTTATCTGATAAAAGGAACTGGCCGCAAAATGAGACTTTACCGCGAAAAATCACGACATCCGGCTCATTTAAACATTTAGAGAGTAGAAATTTTCGATAGCTAATTAGTTGGTTTTTAGTAAGTTCCAACAACGGAAGTCGTTCGTTTCTGCTATAAGCGCAGGTATTAAACGACATAACTTGTTCTTCCTTTTATCCAACGGAAACATAACCAGATTATTGCGCAGGTTCATGGTTTCCGATAATTGGCAAAACTATGCAAAAAAGCGGCCAACAAATCCTTATGGTTTAACATTCCTAAAACGGGATTTTTTCCGATAAACAAACTAATTTCGTCCACCTTGCGTACTATTCAATCAGGGGGTCTGAGTTACAATATTTGTTTCAAACCCACGTTTCTATACTTAACAAATCACGGTTAAACGCGTTTTCTATGAATCTCAAAAATCTGATTACCCTCGCTTCCTTTGCCGCAGTTATGGGTTCTTGCAAAACAAAGACCCAATCCAGCGCTGTGACCGGCTGGAACTACAACGACAAAAACATGGGAGGCTACCAGGTATCCAAAGAAAAAGAACAACGTACCGGTCCCGGATTGGTTTTTGTTCAGGGTGGCACATTCACCATGGGTGCTACGGAAGAAGATGTAATGAGCGACTGGAATAATATTCCTCGTCGTGTTACCGTGAATTCCTTTTATATCGACAAAACAGAAGTTGCCAACGTGCATTATCGCGAATACCTCTACTGGATAAACAATGTTTTTGAAGGAGATGAATATCAGGCTGTGCGGAATGCCGCTCTACCCGATACGCTGGTATGGAGAAGTGAACTGGCATATAATGAACCGCTGGTGGAATATTATTTCCGTCATCCTTCTTACAATTATTATCCTGTGGTCGGCGTAAGCTGGAGACAGGCGCATGATTTTTGTATCTGGAGGACCGACCGTGTGAATGAAAAAGCACTGGTTGACCGTGGGTTTATCAATAAGAATTCTCTGAAAAATATTCAGGGCCTCGGACAGGAAAACTTTAACACCAAATCTTATCTGGTGGGTGAATATCAGGCAACACCTGGTCCGGCCGCTAAATCGAAAAAGAACGAACTTAAAAATCCAAATGGAACACCGCGTACGCAGGTAACATTTGAAGATGGTATCCTGCTTCCCGCCTATCGGCTGCCTACAGAGGCAGAATGGGAATATGCAGCACTTGGCTATATCAATCAAAACCCCAATCCCAGCACTACTGACAAAAAAAGAGGAGAAGAGCTGATTGCTAATAAACAAGTTTATTCCTGGAGCCAGAATGTGAACGGACTTCGTGACTCACGCCGTGGCACTTGGCAGGGAACATTCCTTGCGAATTTTAAAAGAGGAAATGGGGATAATATGGGTGTCGCTGGTGGCTTGAACGATAACGCCGTATATACAGCAGATGTAACTTCATTTTATCCAAATGGTTTCGGATTATATAATATGTCTGGTAATGTGAGCGAGTGGGTTGAGGACGTTTTCCGTCCCCTTTCATCTCAGGATGTAAATGGTGTTGCACCTTTCCGAGGTAATAAATTTGAAACAATGGACCTGGGTAAAGAGGGTAAGCCCGAAAGAGATAGCCTGGGTAGAATTAAGTATCGTGCCGTAACAGATAAAGAAAGCGAAACAAGAAGAAACTATCAGAAAGGTGATGTAATTAACTATCTGGATGGTGACTCCCTGATCGCAGGTATTAGTTATGGATATGGCAAAACAACGCTGATCAGCGATAAATCAAGGGTCATCAAGGGCGGAAGCTGGGATGATCGTGCATACTGGCTCGGACCCGGAACCCGCCGCTTCATGGAAGAAGATCAGGCCAGTTCTACAGTTGGTTTCCGTTGTGCCATGGATCGCGTGGGAAGCGCAGCGGGTAACGGCAGACAAACCGGTATCAGCTATAAAACAAGAAAGCAAAACGCTCGCAAACAGTAATACCTTTTTAAACTATATAAAGCCATCCCGATTCTACGGGGTGGCTTTTTTGTTTATTAGATTTGTGTCTTAAGCTGAAAGCGCAAAGCGTAAAGCGTAAAGCGTAAAGCAAATATGAGAGTATGAGAATAAATCACTGAGTTCATTCAAAGAAATTATTTCAAAAAAATAAAACCATTATTGTGAATGATTTCCATTCTCCGTTTTCAATAGAAGTATTATATCAGATTTTTTCAAGACACCCCAAAATTTGCACCGATACCCGAAAAATTCGAAAGGGCGATCTTTTCTTTGCGTTAAAAGGTGACAACTTCAATGGTAACAAGTTCGCCATTCGGGCGCTGGATAACGGAGCGGCTTATGCGATTATTGACGAAGAATTAGATGATCCGGGCAATCACGGAGATCACGTGATCCGGACAAATGATGCATTAACCACGCTCCAGGCGCTCGCCGCATATCATCGTAACCAGTTCACCATTCCCTTCATAGCGATCACAGGAAGTAATGGAAAGACCACCACGAAAGAACTGATACATGCCGTGCTCTCCGAAAAATATAAGACATATACAACAGAAGGCAATTTGAATAATCATATAGGAATCCCCCTGACGATTCTGAAAATAAAAAAAGATGCCCAAATCGCTATCATAGAAATGGGCGCCAATCATCTCGGGGAAATTGCCGGCTACTGCATGTACACAAGACCCACTCATGGATTAATCACCAATGTGGGTAAAGCGCATCTGGAAGGATTTGGAGGCCCGGAAGGCGTCATGAAGGGTAAGGGTGAACTTTTTGATTACCTGCGAGCTTATGCCGGCAGCGCATTTGTGATGTGGGACTATGAATATCTTCAAATGATGTCCAAGGGAATCGGTGAAGTTTATTCCTATGGAACAAATCATGCCGACATTACCGGCGTCACTGAGCAGGCTTCGCCATTTTTGAAAGTAAAAATAACCAGGGGAAATTCAGCCGGCTCCATTCAAACGAGACTTACGGGGGATTATAATTTGCCCAATGTACTGGCTGCAGTTTGCTTGGGCAGCTATTTCAAAGTGGATCCAGTCAGTATTAGAAAAGGTATTGAAGAATATGAACCCTCCAACAGCCGGTCCCAACTAATTCAAAAGGGAAGCAATTTTATCGTACTGGATGCTTACAATGCCAATCCTTCGAGCATGAAACTGGCTATTGAAAATTTCGTTCATTTTCCGGCAACAAATAAAATCCTGATGCTGGGGGGCATGATGGAACTTGGCGACGATAGTCTTGCAGAACACCAGCAAATTATTCAACAGATCGGAAAAAATAAATGGAAGAGCGTTATACTGGTCGGAGGTGATTTTCTAAAAGTACCACATCCCTACTTAAGTTTTTCCAATGCGGACGAAGCTGGTGACTGGGTCGCTTCCCAAATACTAGACGATACCGCTTTGCTGGTAAAGGGTTCAAGAAGTATGCAAATGGAAAAAACGATTCAAAGTTTATTGCAAAAACAGTAATCGATCTGACACTTCCAGACTTCCAGACTTCCAGTCTTCCATACTGTCAATGCCCCGCTTTCCATTTGGTTACCGAGTGTTTAATAGGCTGGATCGTCTGAATATAGGTATAAATATTTGAGAGATCCGAATCTGTCATATTACAGTATAATGTCCATGGCATCATGGTTTGCAATTCACCGGGATTTACAGCACGGTGCGCTGCGGCGCTGTCACGATACATCGCAAAATGTTGTATGAAAAATTCCCGGGTCCAGGACCCAATGCCTGTTTCTTTATCAGGTGTAATATTTGCGGAGGTTACCATACCTCCGGGCGTTGGGAAAACGCGTCCGCCTGCCAGCGCCAGTGTTTCATCAAATTTCCCCTTTTCAAAAGGAGTATGACAATCATGACAGGCCGCGATGGTAAACAGGTATCTTCCTTTGGCCAGACTGTCCCCCGAAGCGGGTAATGTCATTGGTTCAGCTTTTTTTGGAACTGTATTCAGAATGATACTCATTGGAAAATCCGCAGCAGATTCCGGAACCACATTAGCAATCGGTTGAAGCGAGCGTATGTAAGCAATTACAGACTTTACATCGTCCGGATTTGCGAATCCATAGGCATGATAAGGCATAACCGGAAAAATCGGCTTGCCATTTCTGCGAACTCCCGTAGTAATGGCTCTGTATATCTCTCCGTCAGTCCAACTACTAATACCAGAGGGCGTGATATTAGCGGAATAAAAAATACCCGGAAAGCCCATGGTTTGATCAAACCGCTCCCCTCCCTGGCCTCTGGTAGAAAGCACCATGGGCATAGAATATTCTGTCACATCCCGCTTACTGTGACAGTCCATACAAGACATCACACTGTTTGCCAGATAACGACCCCTTTCAACGTTTGCCGGAGATTTGTCTACCGTTAATTCCGGAGCCGGGCCCACGTCAGGCAAGGCTATTTTAACATACGTTATGATAACAATAATGATGAGGAGAATAGAACACAGGAGGATACCTAAAATTTTAAGTAGCTTTTTCATGTTGAAGGGTTATGCTGAAATTAAGAGTTGCTATCGAGGACTGATCAGGGAACTCATTGGTGTACGGCGGTTTTTGAAATCCATCATGTCAACCTTTACACTGCCCACACTGATTGGACTTTCAACACGAACCGGGATATGGTTTGCATCATCACTTATCCATACCGTCATCTTTTCTCCACCCTCAAAAATAGTTCCTTTTATAAGGAGAGGTTTAATTTTAATGGCCCTGAATTTTCCATATTTTGTTTTAATGGTTTCTTTTCCCACATAACGTATATACAGATCATATACCTGGTTATCAAGGAACATAGAAAAAGGAATCTTATCACCCGGCTTCATTTTATCAAAGTCTATATTGCGGGCATAATACATTGTACTTAACACGTCCTGTATACAATCCGGTGTTTTGAATACTCCGGAATTTGTGATAGCGGTATGAGCTGTTTTATTAAAACTGACGTTTTCATATTTTCTGTAAGAACCCTCACTGACATTACGGATAAATTTCAATGGTTGCAAAGTCGCTGTGTCAATATAACTTTCGTATTTGTCCCTGACCTTAAAAAAATTATCTAAAAATGAATAATTTTTTCCTGCTCCTGTTACGTGATAAACCGGTTTTCCGCTCAGTTCTTCCAAGGCTACTGTAAAGGTCGCTTCACCGGCAGCAATATAAACACCTGCCAGCGTATAATAGACTTTGAAAGTAATACTTTCACTTGCCTGGAATGCCCGATTTGGCAAACCGCAAAAGTCACCCGCGTCTTTTAAAGGCAATGAAATTCCAAATAAAAAAACACTTATAATCAGGGTAATTGATTTCATCTACTGCTAAATAATTTGATCCTTAAAATTAATAAACTCCCTACTAACGCCGGGATTATTAAATTAATCAGCCAGATGCCCAGAGATACCGCCAGTATTCCTGCCGTATTGAAGGTATAGACCTGAAATACCTGAATGCCTACGGCCCAGCGAAATCCAAGATCTGTTAAAAACGTTAACGTGGGCACCACAGCCATCAATACGAACATGACACTAACGCCCGTGAACACCTGCAATCCAAGTAATGGAACTCCGAACAAAGAAAACAGAAGTCCGTATTGCAACAAAAATACCATGTAACGAACAGTAGAAAGGAACAGAATGCCAGTCAAGGTCTGGAAACTATAATTCTCAGGAACTGAAAATGTTTTATTATTTTTTATCAGCCACTTATTCACCCTCCTTACCAACGGATCAAACCTGTAGTAAACAAGGAATAATGCGAACGCTGTCAGGATCGTCAAAATAATAGCAGGTTTGAAGACTGCAGGCGACAACCATGCCCCCGGGCTAATGGGGGCCAAATGGTGGTACAGAAATAATCCCACCGATCCGGCTGAAAGTGTTACCAGCATTTGAGACATACTGCAAAGAATGGTGGGTGCAACCGAAACAACTTTATTGCCCGGATCAACGAACAGCATTCTTCCCAGGTATTCTCCCACACGATTCGGCGTAAACGAGGCGATACAGGTCCCAGCCAGAATCGCCTTGAATGCCCGGTCAAACTTGATATACTGTATCGGTCGAAGCGCAATCTGCCATTTTGTTGTTTCCAATGTCCAGTTTATCGCCATGAGCAGGAACATGCAGTATAATTTCCATTGCTGTTTTCCTGTCGCAGCCACAAACACCTGATGAATTGAATCTTTCCAATTCGGTTGTTTATGCAGTTGTTGGATCACGGTGTAGAAAAGAAAGAACATTATGACCGGACCGGCAACGTAGTTGACTATTAATTTGATATTTTTGTTCAACACCACAATCAAAAATAGTGTTCCCTCTGCAAAAGAACTCCAAAATAATCCTTGGTATAGATCCCGGCACGCTGATGATGGGATGGGGCCTGATATGTGTTGAAGGCGCGCGAACCAAATTCGTTGAAATGGATGTATTGCATGTTCCCGTCCGTATGGATGCCTATCAGCGTCTGGAACTTATTTATTTCACCGTACAGCAGCTGATAAAAAAGTACAAGCCGGATGATTTTGCAATTGAAGCTCCCTTTTATGGTAAGAATGTACAAAGCATGCTAAAACTCGGAAGAGCTCAGGGCGTAGCCATCGCAGCAGCCATGCAGTCGGGCATTCCGGTTACCGAATACGCACCACGAAAAATAAAACAGTCGATTACAGGAAACGGGAATGCAGGCAAGGAACAGGTTTGGAAAATGCTGCAGCAGGTATTGGAGATCCGGTTGGAAATCGTTCGTTTTGATGCATCCGATGCCCTGGCCGTGGCGCTTTGTCACCATTATCAATTCCGTTCTCCGGTATCAACAGAAAAAAAGCTGAGTGGCTGGAATGATTTTATTGCAAAAAATCCGAAACGGGTTATCTGAGAAAGTATGGGAGTATGGGAATATGGGAGTTAAAAATAATTTACAAAGTAGTTTTAATTTGAAAACAACCATATTGCATATGCACTCCCATACTCCCATACTCTCATACTATTAACTTCCTCCTATGACCATATTCACTCGTATCATCAATGGCGAAATTCCAGCTTATCGCATTGCAGAAGATGATTTCTTTTTGGCTTTTCTCGACATCAAACCCCTGCGTGAGGGCCATACACTGGTGATTCCCAAAATCGAGACCGATCGTTTTTTTGATCTGGAAGAGAAATACCTTTCGAGAATACTTGTGTTTGCAAAACCGATTGCAAAAGCAATCGAATTGTCCTTTGAATGTAATCGCTGCGGACTCACAGTTATAGGCCTTGAAGTTCCACACGCGCACTTACATCTGATTCCGATAAATCAGGTGAGTGACATGGATTTCAAAAAGACTAAATTAAAATTAAATGAAGAAGCGTTTCAGAAAATCCAGGCGAAAATCATTTCAAATTTAAATAAGCAGGCCATTTGATCCCTACTATACCCTCATCCCCCGCTTTGAGTGCGTCGTGAGCGGCTAAATGATGTACCAGCTTATACCGTAATATTTTCCACTTTAAATTGAAGTTTCCCTGCGGGAACAATGACATCAGCCACTTCCCCAACCTGTTTGCCCAACAAGCCCTTTCCGATTGGAGATGCTACAGAGATTTTGCCCAGTTTGAGATCTGCTTCCTTTTCGGAAACCAGATGATAGGTTGATTGTTTTTTATTGGACAGATTCGTAACGGTTACCTTGGTCAAAATAGACACTTTACTGGTATCAATATTCCCTTCTTCCAGTATGCGTACATTGGAGAGGTCTGCTTCCAGACGCTGAATTTTAGCTTCCAGGTGCCCCTGGGCTTCTTTTGCTGCGTCATATTCTGCATTTTCCTTTAGGTCTCCCTTTTCCCTTGCCTCAGCAATGGCCCTAGAAGCAGCCGGCCGGTCAATGCTTTTCATTTTTTGCAATTCACCCCTCAGTTTCTCGAGTGCCTCCTTTGTTAAATATGTGATTCCACTCATAAAATCCTTCTCTGTTTATTATAAAAGAAAAAAAATACAACGCCCTTTGGGAGGCGTTGCATTTATGCAAAGATAAGGAATCTGATTAAAAAGGTATTTTTAGGGACTGTTAAGACTGCCTGAAATAAGGAGCGGGATTACCCGAACTTTTGGATTACCCCCCTTTAACGAAAACCTGGTCTTTTAACCTGAACTTAAATACCCAGCTTGTCTAAAATCACTTTGGCCATTTCGTAAAATGCCTCCCGGGAATATCCGGCAATATGGGGCGTTAATAACACATTATCAAAGGTTAACAAACGGTCCATCTGTTGTTTTTCCGATTCCGTGTAAGTTTCGAGTTTCTCATTTTCAAGCACATCCAGTGCGGCTCCGGATATCTTCCCGGTTTCCAATGCCCTGATCAGGGCAGCTGTATCCTGGGTTTTACCCCGGCTGGTATTAATAAAAAAGGGCCTGTTTTTTAACGAACCAAAAAAACCGTCTCCTGCCATATGAAATGTTTCCGTTGTGAGAGGTATATGGAGGCTGATCACATCAACATATCTTCCCAGCTGTTCCATATTGGCTTCCTTTATTTTCCCAGCCCCGAAATTGAATTTGTATTTATCGTACGCCAATACAGTTACATCAAAAGGAGACAATAAACGGGCAAATGCGGAACCGGTATTCCCATAACCGATAATTCCAACTGTCTTACCTTTTAGTTCTATGCCCCGGTTTGCATCTCTTATCCACTTACCTTCTTTTACTTCACGGGTTGCTCTCGGAATATTGTTCATCAATGATAGCAGCATACCCAGCGCATGTTCGGCCACTGCATTCCGGTTTCCCTCGGGACTGCTTACACATTGTATACCCTTCTGTGCTGCGTAGTCGACATCAACCAGTTCCATACCGCTGCCCAGTCTTCCTATCCATTTCAGAGAATCCGCTTTTTCCAACATGGGTCTGTCTATCTTTAAACGGGTTGTGATAATCAACCCTGCTGCTTCTGATATGTTGTCCTTTAACTCTTCATAATTGATTTGAGGAACATATACCACTTCAAACCCATTTTTTTCCAAACGCCCGATCAGGTATTCATGCACTTTTGCAGTTACAAATACTTTTCCGATTCGCATGTTTCAATAAATTTTTCTGATATCCATTTATTTGATTGCCAATTTTTCACTCCCATACTCCCATACTCCCATACTCCCATACTTATTTCATCCTCCAGGTCAGTTCTGCAAACTGCAAAATCGTTAATTGTTCCGCACGATTGTTAAACAAGGGGTCCGTTAAAACCTCATCAGCAAAGAGGCTTTTTACTGCGTTGCGCAAGGTTTTCCTTCGTTGATTAAATGCAGTTTTCACAAGTAAAAAAAACTTTTTCTCGGTTTTGACAGGAGGTGACTCTTTTTTGGGGGTGAGACGTATGACCGCACTTTTTACTTTTGGAGGAGGATTAAAGGCCTGCTCATTGACTTCAAATAAATATTCCACATCAAAAAAAGCCTGCAGCAGTACACTTGTAACACCATAAATTTTATTCCCCTCCGAAGCGGCAATGCGCAGAGCCACTTCTTTCTGAAACATACCAATCACCCTTTCCACATCTTCCCGCCAGCCCAGCACTTTGAATAGAATTTCTGTAGAAATATTATAGGGGAAATTACCAATAATGGTAAAAGGGCCCTCAAAAGGTTTTTCCATTTGGAGAAAATCGAGTTCTATGATTCGGTCCTGAAGAACGGGATATTTTTTTTTCAGAAAAGCGACTTTTTCCCGATCGATTTCAACCGCCCTGAAGTCTACCTCTTTTATTCCAATGAGATGTTTGGTCAGAGCTCCGGCACCCGGGCCAATTTCCAGTAATTGAGTAAACTTATTTTGTTTGAGAGCGTCTATGATCAACTGGCAAACCAACTCATCTTTCAGAAAATGCTGACCCAGGGATTTCTTCAGATTGAGCGGTCGTTGCAAATGCGTCATAAAGCAAAAATAAACCATCCTTCAGGCTATTAATCGTATTTTTATTCATCGAAAAATAATACATGAGCATTCCACAACAAAGACCAGTTATTGGTATTTCTATCGGCGATCTGAATGGTATCGGAGCCGAACTGGCCATCAAAACATTTTCTGATAACAGGCTGTTGGAACTTTGCACACCCATCCTGTTCGGATCCAATAAACTGATCAATTTTTACCGTAAATCAATCCCGGACGCCACTTTCAATTACCAGCATATTAAGGACCTTTCCAGGCCGTTTCACAAACAGGTAAACTTATTCAATTGCTGGGAAGAAGAAGTGTCTATCAACCCCGGACAATTAACGGAGGCAGGTGGATTATACGCTATAAAATCATTGATTTCTGCAACAGAAGCCCTGAAGGACAAAAAAATTGATGCACTGGTAACGGCTCCTATTCATAAAAAGAATATTCAATCCGCCGATTTTTCTTACACCGGACATACACCTTACCTAAAGCAGGCATTTGGCGTAAAAGATGTGCTCATGCTGATGAGCTCTGAAAATTTCCGTGTGGGTCTTGTAACGGAACATCTGCCCGTAAGCGAGATCGCCAGGAATATTACAAGGGAATCCATCATTTCCAAGTTGAATATTATGAAGGATTCGCTGATCCGGGATTTTGGAATTGACAAACCACGAATTGCCGTACTCGGCCTTAATCCACATGCAGGAGACGACGGACTGATCGGAAGGGAGGAAGAAGATATCATTAAACCCGCTATCAAGGACGCCAAACACAATATGTTGGTATACGGGCCATATAGTGCCGATGCTTTTTTTGCCCGCAACCAACAACAGAAATTTGATGGCGTTCTGGCAATGTATCATGATCAGGGTCTGATACCCTTTAAATCACTGGCTTTTGGAGAGGGAATTAATTATACTGCAGGATTGCCCGTAATCCGGACTTCCCCTGACCACGGAACCGCCTTCGACATTGCAGGTAAAAATAAAGCGGATACAGGTTCTTTCCTGGCTGCTGTTTATGGATGCCTGGATATCCATCAGAAAAGGAAGGAATTCAGTGAAAATCACAAAAATCCGCTAAAGAAAATGGGATCTGTCGTACTTGCAGGCGCCGAAGACGAGAAAATTGACGAGAACTAAGACACCAGGAAAGACTGGAAGACTGGAAGTAAAGATTTTAACTGGCACACAGCACTTTCAGACTTCCATACTTCCAATCTGCCACACTTTTTTCATCTCCCTATTGCATTTACCGATTCCGCAAACTATCTTTGAAATCTACCCCGGATCTTAATCTAATTGATCGTTACCCGTCTAAACTATCTAAGAATCCCTTCCCAATAGTACCTGTACATTTTTTGTCATATCCGATCCCTCTTCTTTTGAATGACCTGCTGTTTTTCCCTTTAAGCTGAGCATCATCAAATTGTTCACTTTCTGAAATTTTCAAAATGAAAAGGATCATTCAATTCAGTCTTTACCTGTTGCTGGTATTACCCGCAAGCTTATTCGCAAACACCCACCCTTTATCCCTTAAAGAAATTCCCGACACCAGTTCCAATAGTAACAGTAATTCAAAGAGTCTCACACTGCACGGAAGCCTTTCAGCTTTTAACGCGTCCTATGGCAGAAACTATTTTGAGCTGAACTGGAGCACGGTAGCCGGAGACTTTGATCATTATGTTATAGAACGCAGCCTGGACGGAGAGAAATTCGAAACGATCGGAACCGTCGAGAATAAGGCAGCCGTAAAGGAAGGCCAGTTTAATTTCCGTGACCATTTCCGTACGGCTATTGCTTTAAACAATGATTTTTATTACCGCCTGAAACAAGTGGGCGCTGACGGAAATATTGTTTACTCCAAAGTGCTGATCGCAAGAATGTTTAATACTAAAAGTCTGGCGTCTCTCAGTGTAACACCTGATCCGCTGGCCAATGATATTCTTGTGAATGTTCAGCTGAACGAAAATTCTTATGTGGTGATGAAAGTGAAGGATGAAAAAGGTAATCTGCTTTTGAAAGAAGGACAGAAAGCCGAGTTTGGTGCAAATACCTACACGCTGGAGGGCACACATAACCTGCATCCGGGTCTTTATACATTGGAAGTAACCATCAACAGCAAAGAAAGAATGATTATGAAACTTGCCAAAGGATAATATTTTCAAGAACGTATCCGGTAGCCGAATTACTGGAATTGTAAAGCCCTCCCGTTAAACAACGTGGAGGGCTTTCAGATTGTGATAATGTGAGATTGTAAATGAACAAATTCCGTCACCGATTATATTAAGTTTTATTAACAGTCAGATATGACTGCAAACTTTTAACGTACAATTCAAAGGCTCTTGAACCCGCAGCTGTGATTTTACAAATCGTATGCGGATAATTATCTTTAAAGTCTTTAGTTACTTCTATATAACCTGCTTCCCGTAATTTATTTATCTGGACACTGAGGTTACCGGCCGTTGCATCAGTTCTTTCTTTCAAAACAGAAAAATCTGCTTCTTTTTCCCGCATCAGCAAGGAAATAATAGCAAGACGCAATTGCGAGTGTAACATGGGATCCAGATCCTTGAAAAGATTCATACTATTTATTTATTGACATTTCGCTAATTCCTCTTCTGCCCTTTCACGTCCCCAATTTGGCCATAATGGTTTTGGCTTATCCGTTTTATATAATGCAATGGCTTTTTCAAACATAGGCTTTGCTTTATCCTTACCGCCCCCAAAAGCCACGGGTGTATTCATTAAACTTTCTCCCTTCAGATAATAAATGCGGGGATTATCTGGGTTCAATTGTGTCGCAATTTCCAGATCCTTACCGGCCTGCATACCATATGTCTGCCATCGGGTTTGTGGATCAACCATCATTTGCTGGGTAGCCGACATATTTCTAAGCACATATATCTCGGAATTCTTATCCAGTGCTTCCGCTTTATCACATAGGGTGTTGATCCGGGTTGAATTGGCATCTTTGTCCATTTTCGGATCATTCCAGCCGGCAGTTGACAAAGCCAGACCGGCATAATAATACGGAAGCCATTGGGTTTTTTCCGCGTCAGCGATCCGCTCAAAAGTATTTGCCACAGAAAGCAGATCAGCTGTGGTTTTGGCTGTATCAAATAAATGAAAGGTTTTTTCCATCGCGGCCGCATATTTATCACTTTGGGCGGAAGAAGCCAAAGTTCCAATCAACATGAGAGCAAAAAGAAAGGATTTCATTGAAGGTTTATTTAAGTGAGAAAATTATAAATTATTATTAATGGCATCCTGGGTACGGTCTACGCCCCAGCTTAAAAAGCATCCTATAAAGTAAAAACGACTGGCTGGCGGTGTTATGGGTTGTTTAACCGTACCATCGAAAGAATAATGATAACCATAAATCGGATTATATCCCAAAACATTACTCATGCTCGCGAATAATACGATAAAGGTTTTCGGATTTACTTTTCCCAGACTTGGAACGTACTCACAGCTAAAACTCAGGTTTTGATAGTCTTTGGTGCGACCCTCATCTGCTGTAAAATATTTCCCCGTGTTGTTAATCATAAAATTATAATATGGTCTGCCGGTGGCAAAAGTATAAGTCAGATTGAAACCTGCTTTCCAATTGGTAATAAAGCGTTTCATGACCAGGGAGGCCGTATGGGTTGCCACAAAATCGGGCGTCAGTTTCACAGGATAATTCATGAACTCCCTTTTTGTATCGATATAAGAATAACTGATCCAGTAATCAAAATCCTTGAAAGTTTTTTTATCTCTCCAGAAAAGATCAATGCCATCTGCATATCCACTGCCTCCATTATTGTATCCGAAATAATTATAGCTAAGCGGAACCGTTTTCACCAGATCCTTATATTGTTTATAATAAGCCTCTACCCGAAATACCCTGTCCTTCGTCATTTTCTGGTAATTCAGGATATAATGGGTTGCCTGGGTAAATCCCATTCCCGAAGTATAGAATAACTGCTGGTTATCGGGTTTCTGATAAAAAATGCCATACGCCGCTGAAATTTGAGCATCCTTTCCCGTTTTATAGGCGAGAGAAACACGCGGCGCAATATCAGATTGCTTCAGTAAAGTTGAATATTCGTAGCGGACGCCCAGTTTCGCCGCCAGTTCGTTCGTCAGATAAATATCTGTTTCCGCGAACACTGAAACCAGGTTGTCCTTCAGTACTTTCAACGTATCATTATAGGTCAGTGGATTATAGCTGTACCAGTATTCACCGCCAAATCGCAGGGCACTCAATCCAAAAAGCTTTTTCTCAAATACAGCTTTACCCTGCAAGAGATTTTGTTTGTTGGTAAGAATAAAATCTTTTGGTTTCATCCAATAAACAGAATCAGTAAAATAATGGGGTTGATTATGCTGATCCTGTGTTTGCTGCTGAATATTATCCAGATTCGTGCTGAAACCTGCGCTCAGCATCATTTTCCAGCCGTTATTCAGATTTTCGCGCCAGCTTAGGTTATTGTACCAGTTATGGTTTGCCAGATTGAAAGCGTTTTTCAGATTAGGACTGTCGATATCCGGCGTTCGGAGACCGAGGTCATTGTATGCAAAAGTTGTATAGAATTTTATCATACCACCATTCTTCGTTTTGATCCGAAAGTTCGCATCCGCATTGTGAAAAGCCGGCAGGCGAAAATAATCCGGCTTCTGGCTAACCAGGCCAAAGTAAACAGCCACATTCACATAACTGTAACTCATACCCCAGGACGATTTTTTATCCTTGGAAAGCTGCTGTGTTCCTGCACCGACAACAATCGGAGAAATGGAGGCATCTATTTCAGACCGTTCGGGAAGATCGATGGATTCAAGTAAAACGACAGAAGAAAGCGCCTCACCATACAATGCCGAATATCCGCCTGTACTAAATACGGTTCCCTTAAAAAGGAAAGGCGAGAATCTGCCACGGGTGGATATATCCGGTACACTTGTATAATAGGGATTATTTACCAGGCCCCCATCGATGAATTGCTTGGTCTCCTGCCCTGTTCCACCACGCACAAACAGGCCCTCCTGTTCGCCGACCTGCTGAGTGCCGGGAAGGGTCTTTAAAGCAGCTGTTATATCGGCATTAGAGCCGGCTGTAGTGGCAATATCAAGGGAACTCATAACGGCGCCCCTGGTTTTGTCGCCGGCTGAGAAGGAACCGGCAGAAATAGTAACGGCCTTCAGTTCATTTGGCTCTTCCTTTAATTGCAGATCCATTTTGACGGACGTACCAGTTATTTGCAAAGTCACTTCAATGGCACGGAAACTTACAGAACTTACTTTCAGCGTCTGTAAACCGGTGTCCGAGCTGTTGAATGAATATGCGCCGCTTGAATCAGAAGTGGCTCCATCGAAGCTTCCTTTTACGCTAATGCTGGCGCCTGGAATGGGATGACCCTTTGTATCCTTTATTCTGCCTGAAATCTGGGTTTGCGAATAAGCAACTGTGCAAAATTGGGATAAAACCAGCACGAGTCCCAGAATCCGGACTTTTTTGAATGTTGTTATGAGGTGACTCAGTGAAAACATTTCTGCAATTTAGAGTTTACCTGTGGCTACATACAAATATAAATTAGTTTATAATATAAACCAAATAAACAAAAAAAGGCCAGGTTTAGACAAACCCGGCCGTTGTTGATCGTACCCTTTAAAACTAAAACTTCAAATGATATTATAGTAACTAAAAAACTATTATTATTTTATTCCCACACTCTCATACTCCCATACTCCCATACTTTCTTTTCTTATCTGGAAGCAATCAGGTTAACAGGCTCTTTTTGCGGATCGGGAACATCAAAAACTAACGACTTAAATAACAGTCCATACATCCTGTCGGTCTTTGTTGATCCGGTCTTTCCGGTTTCAGCCCCAAGCCGTACAACCATGGAACTGGAACCCGTATATAAATTATTTACCATTGCGTCCTGCGCAGTCATAGATATACCAGGATAATTTTTTGAAGAACCATCGAATCGTTTACCCTTCAGCAGTGGATCCATTTCGGAGCCCTGAACAGATGATGCAAATACAGCTGTAAATGGTTCAAGAGAAAAAAAATGCATCTTGTAATAAGACTGAAACTCGTGCAATTGCTTTCCGTCCCCATCAATATCCAACCCTGAAACAAAGAACTGATTCACTGATAAAGACGTATTCCGATCCAAATGTTTTACAAATGAAACCTTAAATTCCATCCACCAGGTCTGATGTGAAGGGGCTTTCCCATCAGCGTATCGTATCCGGGGCTGCCAGGCATTGTCATCGCCGGTTCCACCGACACTATCCTGTTCTGGTCCCTGAAAATCTGCTGCCGACAATGTTACTTGCTCACTGCTGCGACCAAGTATTGTAACCAGTGCATCTACGTTCCAGCCCGCATTTTCGAAAATATAAACAGCTCCATCCAGACCTTCTCCCGGACATCCTTTGCCTGTTTTTAAAACAGGGTTTTTAAAACTGAGCTCAGGAATCAACGATTGCGCCTGCGCGATCGCTGTAAAAAAAAATATAATAAGAACTGAAGTTATTCTCAAAATAAAATGAGGTTTCGCATTACCAGTAACTGTATGACTCAACTCCTTCATAACTTGTTTTAACCAGGATTACATGATAACCCATAGTAATTGGTCAAGAGCAATTCTTCTGAAGGATTGGAAACCTCTATCGAAAAAAAATACAAATAATGATCAGGAAGATTGGAAAGGGAAGTTAATCAGGAGATTGGTACGGCATCGCTGCAAGACAAAGATTGCAAGCGTTTTTCAATAATGCAAGCGTTTTCAAAAAAATAGTACAATTACTCAGGTGATTCCTGCATTATAGAATGAAAGTAAAAAAAAATCTCCGGCTTTTGGGCCGGAGATCCGTATTGGCAGCGGGTTTCGCCACTTTCGATGCTTTCAACCCATCGGGGAAATGCAACCTGGGAATTGCTTATTTGTATTGAGGTATCAGCTCATTGGCCAACTGGACCGTTTTCTTTATCAGTTCATCAGAAAGATTCCCTTTTTTGAATTCAGCCAGCACTTCCGGTAATTTGTTATCCATTTCCATGAGGAAATGTTCTTCAAATGCCTTCACCTTATTTACCCTGACTTCGCGAAGCAGACCCTGTGTACCCAGATAAATTATCGCCACCTGTTTTTCAACCGATACCGGCGCATATTGCGGTTGTTTCAGAATTTCAACATTTCTTGCCCCCTTATCCAGCACCAGCTTCGTAGTGGCATCCAGGTCTCCTCCGAATTTAGAAAAAGCCTCCATTTCGCGATAGAGGGCCTGATCCAGCTTCAGCGTTCCGGCTACTTTTTTCATGGATTTAATTTGCGCATTACCACCTACCCTGCTAACCGAAATACCTACGTTAATGGCAGGCCGGATTCCCGCATTAAAAAGGTTTCCTTCCAGAAAAATCTGACCATCAGTGATCGAAATAACATTGGTAGGAATATAGGCAGATACGTCTCCCGCCTGTGTTTCAATAATGGGAAGTGCAGTGAGTGATCCACCTCCCTTTACTTTACCCTTCAGGGATTCAGGCAGGTCATTCATATTTTTGGCAACGCCATCATCCTGGATGATTTTTGCCGCGCGTTCAAGCAACCGGCTATGCAGGTAGAATACATCGCCCGGATAAGCCTCACGTCCCGGCGGACGACGAAGCAAAAGAGATACTTCACGATAAGCAACAGCCTGTTTCGAAAGATCATCATAAATAATCAACGCCGGACGACCGGTATCCCGAAAATATTCTCCAATAGCGGCACCGGCAAAAGGCGCGTAGAATTGCAGGGGAGCCGGTTCGGACGCAGAAGCGGCTACGATAACCGTATAGGCCATGGCTCCGTTTTCTGTGAGAGTCTGCATAATACCGGCAATGGTTGACGCTTTTTGGCCGATGGCAACATAGATACAGTATACCGGTTTACCGGCCTTGAAAAATTCTTTTTGATTGATAATCGTGTCGACAGCAATGGCTGTTTTACCGGTCTGTCTGTCTCCAATAATCAATTCACGTTGTCCCCTGCCTATCGGGATCATGGCGTCAATCGCTTTGATACCGGTCTGTAAAGGTTCTTTCACTGGTTCGCGAAAAATAACACCCGGAGCTTTTCGCTCCAGTGGCATATCATGACTCTCCCCAGTCAATGGACCTTTCCCATCGATGGGAAGCCCGAGTGAATTGACCACTCTTCCGAGCATACTTTCGTACACCTTGATAGATGCAATTTTTCCCGTACGACGTACTTTGGCACCTTCGCTGATATCACCGGATTCTCCCATCAGTACAACTCCAACATTATCTTCTTCCAGGTTCAATGCAATTGCGCGAACACCATTTTCAAATTCTACTAGCTCACCACTGCTTACATTGTTCAAACCGTAAACGCGGGCAATGCCGTCTCCGACCTGAAGCACGGTACCCACTTCCTCCATATCTGCAGAGACATTGAAGTTGCCCAGTTGCTGGCGGAGTATTGCTGAAATTTCATCTGGTTTAATATCTGGCATATGATCTTTTTAAGATGATGACCCTTACCGGATCCGGTATATAAAATCGTTGTTTTCAAATTGTTTTCTAATATTCGCCAGGTCGTATGCAATACTTGCGTCCAC
>Ga0193753_10000853_pt1 | contig 28291 bp, 24 predicted proteins | sample H1c2metaG_FD_144925 | JGI IMG/M metagenome (GOLD analysis project Ga0193753, IMG submission 144925) | Soil microbial communities from a riparian zone of the East river system, Colorado, United States - H1c2 | ecosystem: Environmental > Terrestrial > Soil > Riparian zone | place: USA: East...
CTGCGGCGTGTGAATGGCGCCGATCTCGGGCGGCGGCGCAGCGAGCGCGGGTGTCATGTAGAGATCGTACTTGCCGAAAAACTCGCTGAGCTTGCGACTGTAGTGATTCCAGCGAACGTAACTCGCGGCGTAGTCCGGAGCGCTCTTCGCGTCCGCAATCGCCTCCACCGAGAGCGAATCGAGCTCGAACTCTGCATCGCTGCACGAAAACATCCGCCGGCTGTTCTTCACGTGAAGCGCAAGGTGCGCGAACCACACGTTCAGGAAGTCGTGCGCGAGTTCAATTCCGTGAATGTCCGGCACGTCGGACACGAGCTCGTGTCCGAGGCCCGCAAGCAACTTCGCCGTGCGCTCGAGTGCAGTCACGGCGGCCGAGTCGACCGGCATGCCGATGGGTGACTGCGCGCTGAACGCGATCCGCAAGCGACCTGGATCGCGACGGAGTTCCTCGAAGTAGGGACGCGAAGGCGGGGCGATCTTGACCCCCGAACCCAACTCCGGCCCGTGCGACGCATCCAACATGCACGCGCTGTCCCGAACGCTGCGCGAGATGACGTGGTTCACGGCCGCGCCATGCATGACCTCACCGAACTCGGGGCCACTCGGCGTGCGCGCGCGCCCCGGCTTCAAACCAAACAACCCAGTCGACGCAGCCGGAATGCGGATGGAGCCGCCGCCATCACTCGCACCCGCCATCGGGACGATCCCTGCCGCGACTGCAGCCGCGCTGCCACCACTCGACCCGCCCGGCGAATGATCGAGCTGCCACGGATTGCGAGTGGGGCCCCAAGCCTCGGGTTCAGTGATGCCTTTCGCTCCGAACTCGGGCGTATTCGTGCGCCCGAAGACCACGACTCCCGCGGCGAGCCAGCGCTTCACGATCTCTGAGTGTTCCGCCGGCACGAAGCCCGCACGCCGCCACGCCGCGCAGCCGGACGTGGCGAGCACGCCCGCGTAGTCTTGGAACAGGTCCTTGATCAGAAACGGCACGCCGGCGAGCGGTCCCTCGAGCGCAGTTTCTGCGCGCGCAACCGCGATCTCGATCATCGGAATCACGATCGCGTTGAGGCGCGCGTTTACGGCTTCCGACCGAGCGATCGCGGCGGCGAGCACTTCGCGTGCGCTCACTTCGCGACGCCGCACGAGCTCAGCCAGTCCCACTGCGTCGTAGCGCAGATAGTCCGAGTCCGAAATCATCGGGCACTCCTAGGTGATTTGACGTGCGTGCGGAAACGTTTCCTCGCGCGCAGAGCTTTGTCGCGGTCTAGCTCTGGCGGATTCTTTGCCGCGAGCAGTGCCAGCAGCGCTTTGACGACCGCGCTCGGCTCGAGGCGGATCCCCACCGCCGCCTGAACCTCGAGCCCGAGCAGAATGCTCACGAGGATCGCCGCGACATCGTTCGAGTCGACACCGCGCGGCAGCTGCACGTTCGACGCTTGCGCGCTGATCACATCGGTCACTGCGCGTGTCGCCTCGCGAACGGCTGCCTTCGCCAGCCGAGCGACCGCAGGATTGCGTACCGATTCGGACCAAAGGTTCATGTCGACCCGAGCGACGTGAAGCCCTTCGGGCGTGAAGACGCTGGCAACCCACTGCAACAACACGTGCATCGCTGGTACTGCACCGTCGGGGCCGCGCACGGATTGACGCAGCACCGCACGCCGTGCCGCTTGGGCGTCTTCCAACATGGCTTGGATGATGGATTCCTTGTTTGGAAAATAGGTGTAGACCGCGCCGGTGCTGACTTTGGCTTCGCGTCGTACGTCCGCAATCGTGGTGCGGTGAAACCCCTCGCGCTCGAAACAGCGCGCCGCCGCCGCCAAGATGTGCTGCCTGCGGTCTTCCAAGGCTGTCTGAGATAACTTCGGCATAAAAAACGAACAATCGTTCTTTATTCGGGCTGGCACATTAGGTCAAGCGCGGGAGGGTAAACGAGCTGAGTCATCTGGCTCCGCGTTGACTGTCGCGGCTTGATCACGACTCATAGCGTTTAGTAATGGCGCAAGATTGGTAAGTCTAAGATTTTTAATTGTCGAATTATTTGCTAGGCACGCTGATCGAGCGTCACTCGATGTTATTGCGCGTGCATGGGAGCGCAGTACTGGCTCGCCACGAGTGCGCGTGTCTCCCGGACCGCGCTGCTCTTGGCGATCGCGATCGGCTGTTTTTTCGGCTTCAAAGCAGTGAGCTGCGTACGCGACTCACGTGATTTGAATGCTGTGCGCCAAACGCATGGACGCTGGCCCAGCGAGGTTGACTCCCGCAGCTGGGCCGTTTGCAGTTTGGTTGGCCCCCACAACCAGAATGCTGGAGTGTGGGGCACTGACCTGGGATTCACCGCGCGCGCTAGCAGCGATACGGCGTTGACTGTGCTGTTTGGGGATACCTGGGCCAGTCCAGTCGAGGGCTGTCAGTATCCACCCAGACCTCACAATGATTTGGTAGCAATGCTACCGGCAAAGCGGCCCGCCTCGTTCCGACCGGGTGCTCCTACTTCAGGGGCGGAAGGTGGCGCCGAGAACTGCGATCTCCTCAGCTATACCCGCGAGCGCTCGGACGATGTGGCCTCATGGCGGCGCGCTCGCTTGTTTCCGAATGCCCACCGCGACGCTCCGGCATTGGACTTGAGCGGCCTCCGCACTCCGACGGCTGCGTTCAGCGACGGCGACAAACTGTTCGGCTTGTTCCTGCGCTTCGATCCGGTGCTGTGCTCCGCTTCGTCGGAGTGTCCTGACGGCATGCAATGTTCGAGTGATCGCGGCTATCGCGGACTGCCGCTCGGTGAGTGCGGGCGCCTGCTCGAGACGGCGCCCGACGCTCCACCCGACTACTGCAGAGACTCAGCAGACTGTTTGCCCGGTTCCGAGTGCGCGCCGGCGAAACGCGGTGTGTGCATGGCAACCGCGCCATTCGAAGTCGACACGCCACGCGGCCGTGTCTCGCCGCCTTGGTATCGCGATGATCCGAAGCGCGCACTCGCAAGCATCGTGTACGTCGCAGCCGCGATCTGGCCCGATCGCCCGGCAGACTACGCGACGATCGCGCAGTTCCCGACGAATCGATTCTTGAATGCGACCGCTCGGACCGTCGCGTACTTCGATCCGAAACATCCCGAGAAGAATGACTATCGACCGGGCTATCACACGCTGCTGATCTGGGGACGCAACAGCTTCGTCGAGTCGGGTGGCGTGCAGGCGTTGCCGTTCTTGCTGTACGTGCCGCTCGAGGAGTTGCGCGGTGAGCCCGAGAAAGTCGAATGGCGTCCACGCTTCTTCGCCGGCTACGACGACGACGGTAACCCGGCGTGGTCCGAACGAGAGAGTGATGCGAAGCCCATCTACGGGACCAAAGCACATCTCGTCGACGCGAAAAGTGATGCGTTGGAATGGTCCGAACCGGAGTTCGATCAGGTCGCACAGATGTCCGTCAGTTGGGTCGAGCCACTGTCGCGCTGGGTGATGTTGTACGGCGGCGATCTCCCAGCGTTCATGGTGTTGGATCCAAAGACCTTCAAGACGCGCGAGCCGGTGAACCTGCAGTGGGCGGCGGGCGCGATTCATCTGCGCGATGCGCCGCATCCATGGGGTGCTGCGCGCGTTGCTCCGAAGGAGCCGTGGCTTGCCCGCGATGATGCAGATGCAATGGGTTGGAGCTCTGCGAAACCCGTCCTCACGCGCGAGCTTGCGGCGCAGTATCTCGCGTGTGGCGAAGCGGGTCCGGACGGGTTGCCCGGGTGTGAGGACCGCAGTGACCCGTTTCGGGAAGTGAGGCTGGTCGCGGAGCTCGCGAGCAACGCAGCGCGCGCTGGCTTTGGAGATCTGCTCGGGAGCTGTTTGTTCGGAGAGCTGGCCCGTTCGCTTCAAGACACGCTGTCGGGCAATCCGATCGGTCGCCTGTACGCCCCCAACATTTTGGACGAGTGGACCGAAGACGTGACCGACCCGGCTGCGCGAGCACGCGGAGAGCGAAGCGCGGAGGTGTACTGGAACGTGTCGACCTGGAACCCGTACCAGGTCGTGTTGATCAAGACGAAGCTGACAGCCAACGTGGACAGAGGAGAACGGGCAATGACGACGCGGTTCGAGCTCGAACGCCAGAGTTCGCGCTAGCGCTTCGACTCACGCCGATGCTGCTCGACTGCCTCGTTCGTCCAATCTGCTCTACGCCGGTACCAGGCATCCGCTGCGTGATAGACCGCCGCTTGTCTCGCCTTGCGTGACAACGCCGCCAATCGAGGCCGATCTCGATCCAACTCCACCAGCAGCTGCGCCGCTGCGAGCGGCGTTCTCTCGCAGCTCGCCGCCGCACCATCTTCCTTCGCGCGCTCGAGCACGTACGCAATCTCGTAGCCGACGAGCGGCAACCCCGCCGCGTATCCGTCGAAGATCATGCGCGGCGTATCTTCCGCGATCGGCGTAAAGAACAACGCATCGTAGCCCGCTAGGTCCGACAGCAACTCGCGGCCGTACGTCCGCATTCCGAGAAACCGAACCGCTTCGCGTAAGCCGAGTCGATCGACCTGGTTCTCGAGAGCTTGCCGGACTGCGCCGTCGCCGATCACGTCGAACGTCACGCGAGCACCCCGCGCGCGCGCCGCCGCGATCGCGTCGATCGACTCATGCAAACCTTTTCGCGCTTCGAGCCGCCCGCAGTACACGAGCTTGAGCGGCTGATCATCGGTCAATAAACCCTGCAAACGCCGCTCGAGCCGCACTTCCTCCACGAGCTCGTCACTGAAAAACGATGTGTCGTGAAAGTTCTTCGGATTTTTCGCCCGTTTTCCATACCGATCGATGAGCGCTTGGCCTTTCAACAAGCTGAGCGACGCGCGTGCCACGCCGTAGCGCACGGCCTGCTCGTAGGCGGTCGTATAGGCTTTGGCTTTGATCCGAGCGGGCAGCGGCTTGCCGCGCGTCAGCTCGGTCATTTGCAAGACGTGATCGGTATCCTGCACGAACACCGTCGGCTTGTTCGCTTGATGTGCGAGCAAAAAACCGGTGAACAGGATCGGCCGATAGACATCGTCAAACCCCGTGTGCACGACATCGGCAGTCGGGATGTGCGCGCCGACATCACGGCGCCAGATGTGAACGTTCTTCTGCCAGAACTCTCGCGCTCGCGTGTAGTACGGAAACGAGGGGAACAACTCGAGCTCGTCGCTGGGCTGCAAGGGCTCGAGCAATTGGTCGTGCTGGTTCGAGTCGACCTCGATCGACGGAGCGACTACGCGCAGCCGCCCGTAGCGGCCGTTGAACGAGTCGCGCAGCAACAGGAGCGAGCGCCTCCAGTCGGTCGAAAGCAGCAATTCGGAACCGCGAACGAAGATCGGAACGTGGATGGGAACGAGGTACATGCTTCGGCGGCGTATTTTAGCAAGTTCGCCCGCCTGCAGCCCGGGGCGTTCTGGCGGGCGGGTTTCCGCGGGCTGCGCGAAGGCTCGCGGTGTAGGATGCGGCCGATGCAGCTACCAGAACAGAAGGGCCAAAGTCTCCCTCGCTTGGTCGAAATCATGCAGCGCTTGCTCGCCCCGAACGGCTGCCCATGGGACCGCGAGCAGACTCTCCAGACCCTCCGGCCCTTCGTCGTCGAGGAGGCGCACGAGGTGGTCGACGCGATCGACAGCGGTTCGCCCAAAGACCTTCGCGAGGAGCTGGGAGACCTCCTGCTCCAGATCGTCTTTCAGAGCGAGCTTGCGCGCATCGAAGGCTGGTTCGGGCCGGACGACGTCGTGGACGCGATTTGCGACAAGCTGATCCGCCGGCATCCGCACGTCTTTGGCGACGTGACGGTGAAAGACACGGCAGAGGTCCTCGCAAACTGGGAAGTGCTCAAGGCTGAAGAAAAGAAGGGCCGCGGTGTGCTCGAAGGGGTGCCGAAGGCACTGCCAGCGCTGCTGCGAGCGCTGCGCGTCGGCGAAAAGGCAGCCCGCGTGGGATTCGATTGGCCGGACAGCGCCGGTGCCCGCGCGAAGCTGAACGAGGAGCTCTCCGAGCTCGACGAGGCGCTCGCGTCTGGGGACCGGGGCGCGGCCGAGCGCGAGCTGGGCGACGTGCTTTTCGCGCTCGTGAGTGTCGCGCGGAAGGCCGACATCGATCCCGAAGCCGCTCTCCGCGGCACGCTCGACCGGTTCGGGCAGCGGGTGCGCAAAGTCGAGACCGAAGTGACAGGCAGGGGTCAGGAGCTATCCCAGGTGAGTCCGGAACAACTCGACCTGCTGTGGGAAGCGGCCAAAGCGACCCCCTAAAACTTGTGTGGCATTCCGACCACCAGTAGCCTTCGGCACATCGCGGAGGAGTGTTCGGATGTTCACGACTCGATCCCGAATACTATTGTTGGCGTGTCTCGGGTTCATGCTCGGCAACACGTCGTGCGACGAGAAAAAAGATGATCACGGCACGCTGATCGTGCCGTTCAAGCTCGGCAACGACCGCAGCTGCGATGACTTCAACGTCAAGACGGTGCGTGGCGTGCTCGATCACGGCGACTCGGACGACGACGATTCGTACTCCGACGAAGTGAAGTGCGAGACGCGCGAGCTCCGGTTCGAGAGCGTCCCGTCCGGTTCGTGGCGGCTGCGTTTGTTCGCCTATCAGGACGACGACGACGAAAACGCCGTCATGGACAGCCTGCAGAACGACGACCTGCGGATGAACGTGATCGGGGACGGCACCACGGTCGTCGCCGAACGCAAGGTCATGCTCACGGCGTCACCGGCGCACCTGCTCGTGCGCTGGAGCTTCGGTTACGGCACCTGCAAGAGCGCGGGGATTGGCTCGTTCGTAGTCACGGTGTGGCGCAACGACGGAAGCGATTTGCTGCTCGAAGACGAGCTCGATTGCGAAGCCGTGGGCGACGCCGAAGATGGCTACTACCGCAAGATCCCCGACGAAAAGCGCTTGCTGCTCGGCAACGACAGCGGCGAGGTCGCGGTCCAGCCGCTCGATACCGACGGCAAAGAGATCGGCGAAGCACTCAGCTACACGTTCAAAGCGCCGGGGCCGGGGCAAGACGTCAAGCTCTCGCTCAAGTGCGACGAGGACGAAGAAGTCAAAGCCGGCGTCAGCTGCTGGCCCGAGGATCACGCGGCCGACGCGAAGTAGGGGCCGGCCCGGCTCGACTGGTCCAGTGGTTCACTGGTTCGCGCGTCCGCGCGTCAGATCCGCGAGACCGGAAACGCCAGCACTTCGTCGATGTGCGAGGCGCCCACCATCAGCATGACGAGGCGATCGAAGCCGAGCGCGTTGCCACCGCTCGGTGGCACGCCGTCTTCGAGGGCAGCGATGAACCGCTGATCGATCGGATAGACCGTCCAGCCGAGCTTTTCGCGCGTCTCCTGATCCTGCTCGAGCCGCTTCTGCTGCTCGACCGGATCGACGAGCTCGCTGAACCCGTTACACAGCTCGACGCCGTCGATGTACGCCTCGAAGCGTTCGGAAAAGCGTGAATCATTCGGCGAAAGCCGCGCGAGCGACGCAAACGGTGCCGGATAGTTCGTGAGAAACGTGGGCTTCCCGTGCCCGAGCTCCGGTTCGATCTTCTCGACGAGCAAACGGTAGAAGCGCTCCTCATCGTTCACGACACTCTCGAGCGACACGCCGGCGAAGCGCCGCAACGCGTCTTCCACCGTGATCCGCTCCCACGGCGCCGACACGTCGACTGGCTTGGTGATCGCCGGGATCTGCGTCGAGCCGATCACCTGGGTCGCGAGGGTCGCGACCAACCGTTCGGTATCGCGCATCATGCTCTCGGCGTCTTCGAACGTCCGATACCACTCGAGCATCGTGAACTCGGGCTCGTGCAGCTTGCCGCGCTCGCCGCGCCGGAACGCTTTGCCGATTTGATAGATGCCCGGCAGCGTCGTCGCGAGCATGCGCTTCATCTGGTACTCGGGACTCGTGTGCAGCCAGCGCGGTGGCCGGCCCATGCCGAGCACCTCGATCGCGTCGAGGTGAACATCGAGGCCGGGGCAGGGCACCATCGCCGGCGTCTCGAGCTCGAGCAGTCCCTCCGCCTCGAAGAACGTCCTTGCCGCTCGCAGCAGCAACGCCCGCGTCCGCAAGTTCGCGAGCCGCTTGCCGGACAAGAACGAGAAGTCGCTCTCCGCGCGGGTGAAGCGGTCGCTGCCGCGGGTCTCGACGACGACGACGCTTTCCTCGATCTGGCCGCCACGCCAGAGCCCGTGTACCTGCACGATCGAGCCGAGCGGCGGGCAACGCTCGATCGCGACGCGCACGCAGCCGGTGTCGTCCTGGAGCGTGAAGCTGTCGGCTGCGAGCGCAATCGCCCGACCGGCGAGCCTGACACGCGTCTCGGGCACCGCGGCGGCCGGGCTGGAGGCCGCACTCCGCGGCAACATCGATTACTTCTTGACGTTCACGCGCTCGGAATATCCTCCGGTGCGCGTGTCGATCTTGAGGGTTTCGCCTTCGTTGATGAAGAGCGGCACGGATACTTCCAGCCCGGTCTCCATCGTCGCCGGCTTCATCGCGCCGCCCGAAGTGTCGCCCTTGAAGCCGGGCTCGGTGCGCAGGACCTTCATGACCACGAACGTCGGCGGCGTCACGCCGATCGGCTTCTCGTTGTAGAAGAGGACGTCCACGTTCGTGTTGTCGATCAGGTACCAGCGGTTGTCGCCGAGCGCCTCCGCCGACAGCTGCAGCTGATCGTAGCTCGTGGTGTCCATGAACACGAAGTTCTCGCCCTCTTTGTAGAGGAACTGCATCTGCCGCTCCTCGAGGTCTGCCGGCTCGAGCTTTTCGTTCGATCGGAACGTCCGCTCGATCACCGCCCCGGTGAACATGTTGCGGAGCTTGGTGCGCGTGAACGCGTTGCCCTTGCCGGGCTTGACGAACTGAAAGTCGACGACTGTGAAGGGCACGCCTTCCATCTTGATCTTCAGGTTCTTCTTGATGTCAGAGGTGTCGTACACGCGTTTTCTCCATGGCTTGCCCGCAAACTACCCCGGGCCCAGTCTCAATCTTCGAGCGTGATCTCTTGGCTGGCGACGAGGAAGTCGCTCGGGTCGGACGGCTTATCATTGGCCTCGCCCGTGACCTTGACAACGAATTTCCCAAACGGAGCTCGGGCACGCAATTCGCCCGTGCGCTCGTCCGGCAGGTATTTCAGGGTTCCGGCCCGTACGGCCGGCCCGGTCTCCGGTTCGAACCAGGCCACGTAGGCCTTCAGCGACGGGTCCAAGTGGCTCGGGGGGTGCACCTGCTCGAGGTGGATCGTCACTTCCGCCCCATTTTTGCTGGCGTCCTTGATCACGACCCAGCCGCTGACGCTCGGCGCCTTTGCAGTCCCCACCACGATGTAGCGGTCGCCGCCGCACCCGGCTGAACCCAGCGCGCAGAAACCGAAAAACAGGAGCAGTCGCAAAGCCGTCGCGCGTGCGATCATTCGGAGGACTCCCGGGTGGTCGCGCCTTGTAGGCGGCCAGGTCGGGGACGTCAAGCGCACGCTCGCCTTTGAGGAGTTTCAGCAACTTGCCGCTCCCTCGCAGTTCGAGATAGGTAAAACCAGACCATGCGCGATGCCGACGACGAGATCCGAGAAATCAAGACCGAGATCATCGAGTCCCGGGGTCTCATCATCAAGACGAACAACCTGACGAACTCGCTCGCAGCCGACATCAAGTCGATCGCGAAGCGGCAGGCCGGCTACGAGCGGCGGTTCAACTGGAACAGTGCGGTCGCGTATGTGCTGTTCGCGACGATCTCGTTCGTCGGGTTGAAGCTCTGGTCGGACGTGCGCATCAACGAGATCGATTCGGAGAAGACGGATCTCGCGCGCGAAGTCAAAGAGCTGCGGCACGACCTCGCGGAAGAGACGCGGCGCGTCGAGTCGCGCGATCAAGCGGAAGCGAAAGCCGCTGCCTTCTACAACTTGATCAAGCAGAAGGACTACGTGCGCGTCGTCGACGGCTACGCCGAGATTCAAAAAGAATCGCTGTCGAAGGCTGAAGCCGAGTTCTTTCGCGACACCGAAGATCGCTACCGGCTCGAGCTCTCGGTTCAAGCCTATCAAACCGGCTTGAATCTCATGAACGCGGGTCGGTACGCCGAAGCTGCCGAATCGCTGCGGGAATCGCTTCGTTACAAAGAAGAAGCGTCGCACATGCCGTCGGTGAAGCTGAACCTCGCCAAAGCGCTGCGTTCACTCGGTCGTCCCGGTGAGGCGCAGACGCTCGCGAAGGCCGTGATGGATCAGAACATCGACAAAGATCTGCAAGACGACGCGGCCTGGCTCTTGAGTCAGTGCGCGGAAGACATGGGGCAGATCGACGACGCACGAAACGAGCTGCGCGCGTTGATCCGCAAGTGGCCGCGCTCGTCGCTCGTGCCCGACGCGTTCAAGAAGATCAGCGAGCTCAACCTGCGTGCGTGGAAGAAGCGCAACGACGCGCCGGCCGGTTCGAACAACGGCGCGCAAGCCGCGAAGCTGTAGCGGCCAGTCGGCCTGGCTGTCGGTGGGTTTGCAGGGCGCGCGGCCGGCGGCTGATTGCCCCCGGCCAGCGGCGCGCACGCTGCTACAACGAGTACGCAGTGACCTTGAGGTCGCGATCGATCGAGATCAGCTGCGAGTCGTCCATCGCTCGGTAGTCCGGCGGCAGATCGCTCTCGGCGACGTTCGCCACCAAAACGTAACGCACCGGAGTCACTGGGCGCGGCGTCTTGCCCTGCTCCGCATCGGGAACCGACAGACGGTCCCGCTCGACAAAGATCATCGGCGAGCCGCGCCGCAGCGCGTAGAGCTGGCGACCGTTCGTGAGCACGAGATCCAGATTGCTCTTCGGTGCGCCGACTTCGCTCACTAGCCGGTCGATCAACGCGATCGTACTGCGCAGCGCCGCGAGCACTGCTTGGTCTGCGACATCCAGGTTTTCGAGCTGACCGGCGTCGTGCAGAAACGAGAGAAATACATGGAAAACGTGCTCGCTATCCGTGTCGCCCCGAACGTTGCGGCGGAGGAAGTCCGGCATCGATTCGACCAAACGCGGCTGAATCGCGGCGAAACCTTCGACGAGGCCCGCGTGCGCGAACAGCCACTGGCGCATCCGGAAAGGATGATTGTTGTCCGCACGCCGCGAACCGACGCTCGCGTCTCGCACGTGCGCGATCGCAACGTGCGAGCGAATGCCGCCGAGCATGGCGCCCCATTCGGGCATCTCATTCGAGGGTTGAGGGTGCTTTTTGTGAAGGACTTCATCTGCTTGATAGAAGCCCACACCCCAGCCGTCATGCGCGCCTTGCGGCGGCGTCATCAAGGCGTCCTGCTCAGACCTAACCGCGTCGGTCAGCAGATCTGCGCGATTGATCATGCACGCAATGATGTGACCCATGTCATTTGCCTCTCGTCGCGCGTGCGGCCTGTTATTGGGCAGTTGGCATTAAAGCGCAGCACATGCAAGGCGTTGCTCCGCACAGTATACACGCGCTCTTACGTCGCCGCTCGCGAGTCTTCAGTGTTCTTTCGAGATCTTCTGTGACGGTTCGCAATGTTCGCGAGTCGCTTCGATCGCGAGCAATGTCCGGTTGCGTGCTCGCGTGTGTGCGAGACGTTCGGCGACGCGCAACGCGAACATGCTCGCAACGAACATACCCATGACCCATAGGGACGCATCGAGATCGATGTCCATGCCGAGCGCCAAAGGCGCCTCGGCCGGTATGTCCAGGAGCGGGGTGTTGTGCACAGCGGAATCTCCGGTGAATGCCGCATGGGCTTGGTGAGCTTTATGGGCTCGTGGACGAAATCTTGGGCGCCTCTCAGCTACGTGTTACCCGATGGGCGGTGGGCATGCATGCGGACAGGTGGATCGATGCATACCTGGACCACCTGCGCGTCGAACGCGCGCTCGGTCCGCGCACGCTCGAAGCATACTCGGGCGATCTCGCGCGTTTCGTAACGCTACTGGAATCCGCTGGCAGTTCAGTCCAGTCAGCCGATACGCGTGCCATGCATGCGGTGCTCGTGAAACTCGGCGCAGCCGGGCTCTCCGCGCGTTCACAGGCGAGATTCTTGAGCAGCCTGCGCGGATTCTACCGATACCTGGTGCAGGAGCGATTGCTCGAGAAGAGTCCGCTCGACTTGGTGGACGCACCGCGCCTGTCACGAAAGTTGCCGAGCCTGCTCACGCAGCCCGAGATCATGCGGCTTCTCGACGCGCCCGATCCCAAAGAGCCGCGAGGGATTCGCGATAGCGCGATGCTGTTCACGATGTACAGCGCGGGACTCCGCGTCTCCGAAGTCGTGGACCTGCAACTCGGGGACGTCGACCTACGCGCCGGATTCGTGGCCGCATTCGGGAAGGGGCGAAAGCGGCGCCTCGTGCCGATTGGCGAGCCTGCACGAGAAGCGATCACGGCGTACCTCGCTCAGGTGCGCGGTCATTGGGCCAAGCCGAATGAATCGAGGCTCTTCGTCACGCAACGCGGTCGAGGCATGACTCGACAGGCGTTCTGGAAAGCGCTCAAGCGACACGGCCGGGTCGCAGGAATCGCCAAGAACATTACGCCTCACATGCTGCGGCACTCGTTCGCGACGCACCTGCTCCAAGGCGGGGCTGATTTGCGCGTGGTCCAAACGCTGCTCGGTCACACCGACATCGGCACCACGCAGATTTATACCCACGTGACCGCGGACCATTTGCGGGACATGCACCGGCGTTATCACCCGCGAGGCGAGTGACCGCAGCCCGGCGGAATCAGGCTTGAATTGGCTGTGCTGGTGTTCAGGCCAACCCGCCACAAAGCGCCGTTATACAGCCCCAAACGGCACCGGTGATGTGGTATGCCGTGGGCCCCGCAGCCGCTTCGCGCACCCATGTTCATCCGTGGCGTACGATTTCAAGCTCGGTTTGGTGAAGCGAAGCTCGACAACGTGCTCCGAGCATCGCGGGTGTAGCTCTCGAAGCACAGGTAAGGACGGACCATGCCCAAGCGTAAGAAGATCTCACTGATCGGTGCAGGTAACATCGGAGGCGAGCTCGCGATGGAGCTCGCAAGGCGCGAGCTCGGTGACGTGGTGCTGCTCGACATCCCGGACAAGGCCGGAGTCGCGAAGGGCAAAGCGCTCGACATCGCGCAGACGCTCGCGCTCGAAGGCTACGACTCGAACGTGTCGGGAACGTCGGATTATGCCGACACCGCGGACTCGGACGTCGTGATCGTCACGGCGGGCGTGCCGCGCAAGCCGGGCATGAGCCGCGATGATCTGCTGTCGATCAACTTGAAGATCATTCGCAACGTCGCCGAGAACCTGAAGAAGAGCTCACCGAATGCGTTGGTGATCGTCATTTCGAACCCGCTCGACGCGATGGTCTACGAAATGAAGAAGGTCACCGGCTTCTCGCGCCAGAAGGTGCTGGGCATGGCCGGTGCGCTCGACTCGGCGCGCTTCCAATGTTTCCTCGCCGAGGCTGCGGGCGTGAGCACGCGCGACGTGAACGCGCTCGTTCTCGGCGGTCATGGCGACACCATGGTGCCGTGTTTGTCGTACACGACGATCAAGGGCATCCCCGTCACGCAGGTCCTGTCGAAGGAGAAGCTCGACGCGATGATCAAGCGCACCGCTGGCGGCGGCGGCGAGATCGTTCAGCTCATGGGCACGAGCGCGTTCTACGCACCGGCCTCGGGTGCGATCTCGATGGCCGAGTCGTACCTGCGCGCGCAGCGCCGCGTCATCGCATCGGCCGCATATCTCGAGGGCGAGTACGGCTACAAGGACATCTACATGGGCGTCCCGGTCGTGATCGGTGCCGAGGGCATGGAGCGCGTGATCGAGGTCAAGCTGAGCGAAGACGAGAAGAAAGCGCTCGATGCGAGTGCGAAGGCGGTCAAAGAGCTCATCGAGGCGGCTGCCAAGCTCTGAAGTGAAGTGACCGGCGCTAAAAACGCCGCGTCCGGAGGACGACGATGAACATTCACGAGTACCAAGGCAAAGACATCTTCCGAAAGTACGGCATCCCCGTTCCGAAGGGCGTGGCGTTGATGGAACCGAGCGGGGCGAAGGCCGCTGCTCAAAAGCTGATCGACGAAACCAAGATCCCAGTGGTCGTGGTCAAGGCGCAGATTCACGCGGGTGGTCGCGGCAAAGCTGGCGGCGTCAAGGTCGTGAAGGGTGGACCTGACGCCGCGCAAGCTGCGGCGAACGAGATCTTCGGCAAGACGCTGGTCACACATCAGACCGGTCCCGAAGGCAAGAAGGTGCAGCGGCTCCTGGTCGAGCAAGGCCTCGACATCGCGCGCGAGCTCTACCTGGCGGTCGTGCTCGATCGCGAGAAGCGCCGCGTCACGTTCATGGCGTCGACCGAAGGCGGCATGGACGTCGAAGAGGTTGCGGCGAAGACGCCGGAGAAGATCATCAAGGTGACGGTCGACCCGGCGGTCGGGCTCGCGCCGTTTCAAGCGCGTCAGATCGCGTTTGCGCTCGGCGTGACCGGCGATGCCGCGAAAGAGCTCGCGAAGGTCGTGACCGCGCTCGAGAAGGTCTTCATGGAAGAAGACTGTTCGCTCGTCGAGATCAACCCGCTCGTCGTGACGAAGGACAACCACATCGTCGCGCTCGACGCGAAGTTCAACCTCGAAGACAACGCCGCGTTCCGCCACAAAGAGTGGGATCAGTGGCGCGACATGAGCGAGGAGAACCAGGTCGAGATCGACGCGAAAGCGGCCGGCCTCTCGTACATCCAGCTCGATGGCAACATCGGCTGTCTCGTGAACGGCGCCGGTTTGGCGATGGCCACGATGGACATCATCCAGCACTACGGCGGTTCGCCCGCGAACTTCCTCGACGTCGGTGGTGGTGCGACGAAGGAAGCCGTCACGACGGCGTTCAAGATCATCCTGACGTCGCCGAGCGTGAAGGGCATCTTCGTCAACATCTTCGGTGGCATCGCGCAGTGCGACACGATCGCGGCCGGTGTCATCGCAGCGACGAAAGAGCTCGGGCTCTCGGTCCCGCTCGCAGTGCGGCTCGAAGGCACGAACGTGGAGCTCGGTCGCAAGATGCTCGCCGAGTCCGGATTGAAGATTACGCCGGCGACCACGATGGGCGAGGGCGCGCAGAAGATCGTCGAGCTCGTCAAGAAGGGAGCCTGAGTCATGGCCATCCTAGTCAACAAAGACACGAAGGTTTTGGTCCAAGGCATCACGGGTGCGTACGGTGGAAACCACGCGCGCTGGTGCATGGAGTACGGCACGAAGATCGTCGGCGGCGTCACACCCGGTAAGGGCGGCCAGAAGTTCGAAGACAAGGTGCCCATCTTCAACACCGTCGCGGACGCGGTCGAGAAGACGAAAGCCGACGCGACGATGATCTTCGTTCCGCCGCCGTTCGCTGCAGACGCGATCCTCGAAGCGATCGACGCGGGCGTGAAGCTGATCATCGCGATCACCGAAGGCATCCCCGCAAACGACATGATCAAGGTGCGGCGTGTGCTCGACGGGCAGACGTTTTCGCGTCTGATCGGACCGAACTGCCCGGGCGTGATCACGCCGGGACAGTGCAAGATCGGCATCATGCCCGGTCACATCCACAAGCCCGGTCGCATCGGCGTCGTGTCGCGCAGCGGCACGCTCACTTACGAAGCGGTCGGTCAGCTGACCGCGCTCGGCATCGGCCAGAGCTCGTGCGTGGGCATCGGCGGTGACCCTGTCAATGGCACGGACTTCATCGACGTGCTCGAGATGTTCAACGCCGACAAGGACACCGACGGCGTGATCATGATCGGTGAAATCGGCGGCAGCGCCGAGGAGCTCGCGGCGGACTACATCAAGCGCGAGTTCAAGAAGCCGGTGACGGGCTTCATCGCCGGTACGACCGCACCTCCGGGGAAGCGCATGGGCCATGCCGGTGCGATCATCTCGGGCGGCAAGGGCACGGCGGAAGCCAAGATTTCGGCTTTGAAGTCGGCAGGCGTCAAGATCGCGCCGACGCCGTCCGATCTGGGCAGCACGCTTAAATCGATGCTATAGGCGCGACTTTAATTACATACCGCCGGCGCGCCACTTCGTGCCGCCGGCGAGATTCAGTTACGCAGGAGCGAAGAACATGGCGACCGAACGCACGCTGAGCATCGTCAAGCCCGATGCCGTCGAGAAGAACAACATTGGTGGCATCGTTCAGACGATCGAAGCCGCCGGCCTCAAGGTGAAGGCGATGAAGATGATTCACCTGTCGCGGCCACAAGCGCAGGGCTTCTACGCCGTGCACAAGGACCGGCCGTTCTTCGGCGAGCTCGTCGACTTCATGACGCGCAGCCCGGTCGTGATCATGTGCTTGGAAGGCGACAACGCGATCGCGAAGTACCGCGACGTGATGGGCGCGACCGACCCGAAGAAGGCGGCCGACGGTACGATTCGCAAGCTGTACGGCGCGAACATCGGTGAGAACGCCTGTCACGGCTCGGACGCCAAAGAGACTGCGGCGTTCGAGATCGGTTACTTCTTTCCGGGCTTCGAGATCGGTTGAGCGCGGCGTGAGACGCGCCGCCGGCAGTCCCGCGGCGGCGCAGTCCAGCCCCGAGCACGCGTCGCCGCACTCAAGGTGCGGTGACTTCGCGTGAGTCGCGGGGGTCGTTCGGCGTATCGCGTAAATCCGAGCTGAGCGAGACCGGATGCGGCTGCAGCTCCGGACCATCGGCCCACAAACGCGTGAAGAGCGCGCCGAGCAAGAGCACGTGCGACGTGTAATAGGCCCAGAGCATCAACACTGCGATCGAGCCGATCGCGCCGGCGAGCTGGGTTGCACCGACGAGCGCGACGTACAAGCTGAACGCGCCCATACCGAGGCCGAGCAGGATCGACGTCATCACTGCGCCGACCCACACGTCGCGCCACTTGATCCGCACGTCCGGCAGCACCCGAAACATCGCGGCGATCAGTGTAGTCAGCAGTAAGAACGACAGCACGAGCTCTTCGGCTTGCTCGATGTGCGGCGCGAGCGTGTCGCTGCGAACGATCCAATCGAGCGGTGTTTGCAAGACCGCGATCACGGCTTTGAACACGAGCGACACCATCAGCGCCGCACCACATCCGAGCACCATCAGAAACGAGATCAGGCGCTTACGAATCATTTGCCGGATCGCGACGCGCGTGTGCACGTCGGGATCGGCCTTCACGCCCCAGGTCATGTTGAGTGCAGCCTGCAGCCGGTGGAACAAACGCATCGCCGCCCACAGCAGCACGACAAAGCTGAGCACGGTCGCCGCGCTGCTCTGTTTCTCTTGCTGGGCCGTCATGAGTTGATTGAGCAACTCGGAGACTTGCCGGCCGGTTGCACGGCCCAAGTCTTCGGCGAGCACTTCGCGCACCTGAACCGGATCGAAGATCGCCGCGGCGAGCTGCACCGCCACGACTGCGAGCGGCGCGATCGAGAGCAACATGTAAAACGCGAGCCCGGCCGCAGCCAAGTCGCGCTCGTCGTCCGTCACGCGCGGCAGGAGCGCCTTCAGGGTCAGCACGAATCGGCGCCCCCATGAGAGGCGAGGCAGCTGCACGGCGTCGGTCGAAACGCGGCCCACGACCTTTCGTCGCACGCCTGCGGGCGGTCCGGCAACCGGCCAAGCGCGGAGGTGACGCGCCCCGGCCCTCCTGCTATGACGCCGCCATGACCGCCTCGGCCCAATCGCTGATCGAAGCTGCGTTCGCAGATCGCAGCCTGCTCAAAGACCAAGCCCACGTTCAGGCCGTGCTCGATACCTTGGAGAAGCTGGACAAGGGAGAGCTGCGCGTGGCCTCCCCGCCGGAAGATCCCGCCGGCGCGTGGGTCACGCACGCCTGGATCAAGCAGGCGGTGCTGCTCTATTTCGCGGTCCGCGGCATGGAGAAGCTCGAGGTCGGGCCGTTCGAGTATTACGACAAGATCCCGCTCAAACACGACCTCGACAAGGCCAACGTGCGCGTCGTTCCGCCGGGTGTCGCACGCTACGGCTCGTTTCTCGAGTCGGGTGCGATCCTGATGCCGGGCTACGTGAACATCGGCGCGTACGTCGGCGCCGGAAGTATGGTGGACACCTGGGCGACGGTGGGCTCGTGCGCGCAGATCGGGCGCGACGTGCACCTCGCAGGCGGTGTGGGTATCGGCGGCGTGCTCGAGCCCCCAGGCGCGACGCCGGTGATCATCGAAGACGGAGTGTTCGTCGGCTCGCGCTGCGTGATCGTCGGTGGTGTGCGCGTCGGTCGCGATGCCGTGCTCGGTGCGAACACGGTGCTCACCGATAGCGTGCCGGTGATCGATGTGACGGGTCCCGAGCCGCGTGAAGTGCGCGGCTATGTACCGCCGCGTTCGGTCGTCGTTCCGGGAACGCGTCCGAAACAGTTTCCGGCGGGCGAGTACGGATTGCCGTGCGCGTTGATCATCGGCCAGCGTTCGGCCTCGACCGATCGCAAAGTTTCGTTGAACAGCGCGCTGCGCGAGTTCGGAGTTTCGGTGTGAGCGCGGGCGACCTCGCGACGCGGTTGCGCGACACCCTGCTCGAGATCACGCGCATCGATAGTCCGATCGGTGAAGAGAAAGCCTTGTGTGATCACGTCGAGCGGCGCTTGGGCCAAAAGCTCGGTGCGGCTCGCATCACGCGTTTTCACGACAGCTTGGTCGTGCGCGTGAACGAAAAAGCGGGCGCGCCGAAGATCGCGCTCGTCGGGCACTTGGACACGGTGCGCACGGTGCACGACGGGCCGGCGCGGATCGAAGGCGACTTGCTGTACGGCGCAGGTGCAGCCGACATGAAGTCGGGTCTCGCCGTGATGCTCGAGCTTGCAGAACAAGTCGATCAGGCGAAGCTGCCGGACCTCACGCTCGTGTTTTACGAGCGCGAGGAAGGTCCGTACGCGGAAAACCGCTTGGGCCCGATGCTCGAAGAGTTTGCGCTGTTGCGCGGCCTCGACCTCGCGATTTGCCTCGAGCCGAGCAACAACCACTTGCAGCTCGGGTGTATGGGTTCGCTCCACGCGACGGTGCGTTTTCGCGGCCGGACTTCGCACAGTGCGCGCCCGTGGCAGGGCGAAAACGCGATCTACAAGTCGACCGGCTTCTTGCAGCTGTTGGCTGCGCGCGAACCGCACGACGTGACCGTCGATGGCTTCCTGTTTCGCGAAGTGGCTTCGGCCACGGTCGCGCAGACCACCGGCCGTGGCCGCAACGTCATTCCGGACGAGTTCGACTTGAACGTGAACTATCGGTTTGCTCCGGGTCGCACGCCGGAAGAAGCGCTCGCCGACGTGAAGGCGTGGGCGAAGGACGCGGCGAGCGTGGATGCGACCGACATGTCGCCGGCCGGGCGCCCGCATGCGAATCATCCGCTCGTGAAGCGTCTCGCCGACTCTGGAGTCGCCGGCGTGCAGGTGAAGCAGGCCTGGACGGACGTCGCACGCTTCGATGCGCTCGGCGTTCCGGGCGTAAACTTCGGGCCCGGCACTCAAAGTCAGGCGCACCAGCGAAACGAGTTCACCGAGTTGCCGTTGCTGGCGACCGGGTACGCGATTCTAGAGCGTTTCCTCACGCGCTGAGCGAGCTAAGCTGACGCGGGTGTGCCATCCTTGGCGCCGAATGGCTCCGAGTCTGCCACCGCCCGCTCACCTCGCTGAACAGCTGCCCGAGGAGTGGGAGAAGTCGCTGAATTCGTGGGGTGAGCCCCGCTATCGCGCGCTTCAAATCTTTCGCTGGATTCACCAGCGCGGCGTGCTCAACCCGGCGCAGATGACCGACCTGCCGCTGCGCTTGCGTGAGCGTTTGGCCCAAGAAGGCTTCGCGCCGGTTGCGGAAGTTGCAGAGACGTACGAGTCGGCCGATGGAACGCGCAAGCTTCTGATCGAGCTCGGCGACTCGAAGCGCATCGAAACGGTGCTCATTCCGCGCGCCTCGGTTGCGTCGGAAGACATCTACGCGACCGACGACGACCCGAGTGAAGGCACGGTCACGAGCTCGCACGACGTCACGCAGTGCGTGTCGTCGCAAGTTGGTTGCGCGATGGGTTGTGCGTTTTGCGCGTCCGGCCTCGCGGGGTTGAAGCGCAACATGAGCGCGGCCGAGATCGTTGCGCAGGTGTTGCTCGGGCGCGGCGCGCTCGACGACACGTCGCGTCTCGCCGGCATCGTGTTCATGGGCATGGGCGAGCCGCTCGCGAACTATCCTGCGTTGAGCCGTTCGATCTCGCTGCTTTCGCATCCGGAAGGGTTTGGTATGTCGCTGCGGCGCATGACGGTCTCGACGAGCGGCCTCGTCCCGGAGATCGACAAACTCGCGCGCGACTTCTCGGGTCAGATTCAACTCGCAGTGTCCGTGCATGCGTCCGACATCGACACCCGCACGCGCTTGATGCCGATCAACAAGAAGTATCCGCTGCCGGAGTTGATTGCAGCCATCCGCCGCTATCCGCTGCCGCGTCGCCGGCGCTTGACGATCGAGTACACGCTCGTCGGCAGCGTGAACGATTCGCTCGAATCCGCGAAGGCGCTCGCTCGTTTGCTCGAGGGCATTCGCTGCAAGGTGAACTTGATTCCGATGAATCCCGTCCCCGATGCGGGTCTGTCCGCGCCGAACGATGACGTCGTCGAAGCGTTTCAACGCGTGCTGCGCGACGAAGGCATCGACACGTTCTTGCGTCGCCGCCGTGGTGACGACATCGCAGCTGCGTGCGGACAGCTCGCACTGCACGGCGAAACTCGCAAAGTTCGTTCGTTCATCGCGAGCTGAGCTGACTGTCAGGTTTGACTGCGCGTGACAGGCGATGTCGCGCGCGTGTTGTGTCAAAGTTGTCAGCTAACGGATCGGGTCTGGATTTCCACGCCTCCGGGTGTACACATCTGCACAGTCGCTCGCTGTGGAGGACCGTCAGATGGAACGTGTACTAAACCTAACCTTGGCTATGACATTCGCGACCGGGCTCGTACTCATCGGATGTGGCGATGACGACGACAGTCCGAAGGACGCAGGCGGAGACGCCAAAGACCACGATCATGATGGCGAAGAGCATGATGATCACGGCAAAGACGAAGACGACGCAGGCTCGAAAGAGGAGATGAGTTTCTTCGTTTCGAGCGACACGAGTAAGACGGGCAACCTCGGCGGCTTGAGCGGTGCGGATGCTCGCTGCAATAAGCTCGCGAAAGCGGCCGGCTCGAAGCTGAAGTTCGCCGCGTATCTGAGCGCGGACACGGGTGACGACGACGCCGTCGACGCGAAGGATCGCATCGGCAAAGGTCCTTGGTACAACGCGAAGGGCGTGCTCGTCGCGAAAGACCTCGACGCGCTGCACAAGCTTCCGAGCGGCAATGCGGACCTCTTCCTCACGGAGAAGGGCACCAAGATCAACGGCCAATGGTCGGGTTCGCCGACTCCGAACGAGCACGACATCCTGACGGGTTCGACCGCGGAAGGAACCCTGCGCGAGGGTTTCACCTGCAAGAGTTGGACGTCCGAAGCGATGACTGACATCGCGCAGGTCGGTCACAGCGACGGTCTCGGGCCGATGATGAGTTCCGATCCGCCGTTCAACTCGTGGAACTCATCGCACGAGAACGGCGGCTGCAACGACACGGCACCGAAAGGCGGTGCCGGTCACATCTACTGCTTTGCGGTGGAGTGAAAAACAGCGGCGCCTGGAGCGCGACACGTCGCGCGATCCGTCGCCGCGCCCTGCGGTGCGTGCTCACGTACCAAAGCGTACGCTCCGCGCGCTCCTCGGTCCCGGCGACGCCTCGCGTGACGTCTCGCGAACCACGCGACGCTGTTTTCGTAACCCGCCGACGCGATACGGTCGGCGGGTCTTTCTTTTGTTTTGGCTACCGGCCGCAGTCGGCGGCGCAATTCGCGTCCACGCACTCTGCGATCGCGTTCGCGCGACCGAGCGGATAACTCGAATCGGTGCTGCGCGATTGGATATCGAGCAGCGAGTTGGACCTCGCTGCTGCACTGACCTGGCTGCGGCACGGGCCATTCGCAAGGCCGGTCAAACACAGGAACAGGTCATAGGTGCCGCAGTAACAATCGGGATTGCCGCAGTCGGACGCGCGACCGCAGTCGACCATCGCGTCGCACAACATCACGTCGTTCGCGTTGTTCGCGGCGTAACAAGCGTTCGCTTGTGACGTGCACTTGTTGCAGGTGCACTGTGCGCACGCATCGCTCGAGCCGATCTTCGCGAGGCAGATCTGAGCCGGCGTCTCCGTCTTACAACCGACGCAGCCGTCGCCCGCGTTTGCGTTGCCGTCGTCGCACTGCTCATCGCCTTCGACGACCTTGTTCCCGCACGTCGCTTTGCAGTCGTTGTCGTTGTTCGAGGTTGCCCCGCTCGGGCAGCAGCCATCCCCGTTCGTCGCCTGCGTGATGTCGGTGTGCGTGCAAACGAGATTGCAGTTTTGCGCGCTGCCCGTCGACACGTCTTTCGTGCACGACTTGGCGTCATCGCAGTTCGCTGGGCACGGCGTGTTGGTACCGGCTTCGCACGTCTCGCCGTTGTCGATCTTCATGTTGCCGCAGTTCGCAGAGCAATCGCTATCGTTTTGCTGGTTGCACATCGCCGGGCAACAGCCGTCGCCGGCGCGGCACTGGGTGATCGGCATGGGCTCGCACTTGATGTTGCAGGTGTCGATGCTGCCGGTCGTGCGCAGGGGCAAACACGCGTTCGTCGATTGGCACGGCTTGCACGACTCCTTCGGGTCGCAAGTTTCACCCGTTTCGATCACGTTGTTGCCGCAACTCGGTTGGCAATCGCGATCCGTCGTAGCGTTGCCGCCTTCGGGGCAGCAGCCATCAGCTGCTCCAGCCATCGTGATCGGCATCGGCGCACACGTCGTCGCGCAGTCGGCTCCCATCAACGTCGTCGGCGTGCAGCTGTTGGTGGGCATACACGTCGTCGGGCACGCGCCCGGCATCCCAGCGGCGATCTTCGTGTCGCACTTCTCGTCGCCGCTCATCACGCCGTCGCCGCAAACTGCCTCGCACTGCTCGAGCGTCTTGCCGGGCGCACAGCACTCGACCAGCCTCGGTGCATCCACCGCGCTACCGACGGTGAGCTGCGCCGCGTGAAAGCCGAACGCGTAGCTCATCGCATCGCATGGCAGCGAAGGATCGTTCGCTCCGCTAGCGAGCAGATCCGCGTTCTCGTCCACGTACGTCTGCATGCTCGTGTAGAACGTCGATAGATCGCCGGTCTCGCAAAAGCCGATATCGCGGAACGCCTGTTCGAGGTCGACCTTCCGCATGCGGCCCGAAGTCACGCCGTCTTGGATGTTCCACGTGCCGTCTTGGGCCTTCACGAGTCGGCCCACGTACACGCCCTTTTGCGCCTTGAACTTGAACCCGCGATACGAGGTCGTCGCGCCGCTGAAGCCCTGCGGCGCATCGTCGGGTAAGCGCGCGACCAGATAGCCGTCGCGCACGTACGCCTCAGGATCCGCAGTCTTCGAATCCGGCAGAGTACCTGGCGCGGTCACGGGCCCAGTCAGCTGGTCCTTGACGATGCTCCACTTGCGCGAGGGCAGCCAGCGCGGGTACTTGTCCTTGAATCCTTCGGATGGGCAGGCCCACGGCAGCGTTTCCTGGATGCCCGCCGATTGATAGAAGTCGACGCGCACGATCGAATCATTCAGCTCTCCGTTGTATCCGGAGATGCGCACGACGTTGTTCCAGCCGCCGCGCCATAGCTCGCAGTTGAACACTTCCTCGCTCAGGCCGAAGCGTTCGCCGATCTCGGGGACCGCGGCGATCACCGGTTGCAGCTTCGCAAACGTGTTGTCGCGACACTCTTCGCCGTCGAAGGGAATCGTATCGCCACCGGGCTTACAGCTCTGCTGGTCTTCGCCAGAGCAGGTCGCGGAGTTCGTGCACAGACCATCGAGATCGAACCCGAAGTCCATCCACGCGTCCATCGTCGTCTCGCCGTTTTTGTTCGTGCTGCCGAGGCGCACGTCGGTGAACCCGAGATAGATGTCGTTTACGCGCGCAGTGTCATCGCCGCCGGCAGGCCGATCGCTCGGCATTGGCAAACCCGCGCTGCGACATTGGTCGACGCTGCCAGTAGACCACCAACAATCTCCCCACAAACAGTCATCCGGATCGAAGTGTGTTTGTGGTGGACCAGAATCCGGCGCACCGGTGGCGCCATCTGGCGCGCTGTCGGCCGCAGCATCGCGCACGACCATCGCACCAGCGTCTGGCGCTTGTGCCTGTTCCAGAAGATCCCGCTTGTACACTTTGCAGCCGCTCGACCCGACCACCGTTAGTAGTCCAAGCCAGAACGACGCTAAGCAGACTCCAGCAATTTCTGGCCTTCGCTGCATGGCCAACACCTATAGCGCAGGTCGACTAATCGTTCACGCCGCTTCACCTGCATTGTGGGACAGGCGCCGTGATTCGGGCCACTCGCTACGCCGGAGCAGCCATTGGCTGCAACAGTTTTCGTCGGCTGGAGTCGCCGAGGGAAATCCGGCCCGGCTGTGAAGTGGGTCACACGCGCTCTCTTCTTCAACCGGTACACACGAATTGACTGGCTACTGTCGATTGCTGCGGGAGTACGAGTGCAGGTTGGAGGGGAGCATGCGTTCGTACACCCGAAGCAGCGGACTCGTTGCATGAGGTCGCCGGGGAGGGGCTATCGCGTGCAACACCGTTGCGGCGGGACAGGGGTGGGCGCGTAGACGCGTCGGGGGATGGACGCGTCTTCGTGGCGGGCGGCAGGTTCGGGGGGGCCTGCGCTCGTATCGATACAGTTATCGAATCGCGAGCAGGCAGCTCACGCCGCCGCTATTCGCCGCTTGTCTCGCCGTAAACACGGCTTTTGTGACAGGCGCGAAAACATCTGCGCAGTGACCGGGAATATTGGCTGAGCCAAGCGTCGTCGCCGCAGTGGGACACGAGCTTTGAGCTGGTCGCAGGCTTGATATGCTTGCGGCGGTCGGTAGGTCGCGTGGGGGATGTAGGACGCGCGCGGCAGCTCGTGAAACGAGCGGAGGCTTGTCATGCAGTCGAATGATCCGGCACGTGAGCTGCTCAGTCGCTTCTGGTTCTTCGCCGAGTTGGCGGACGCAGATGTCGTGCTGGTCATGCAGATCGCGCAGAAGCGACGTTATGAGGGTCGCCGCGTCATCGTCCGTCAGGGCGATGCAGACGGGGACTTGTACGCGGTCTCGCGGGGCCACTTGAAGGTCTCGGCGTGCGATCGGCACGGCCACGAGATCGTGATGAACCTGATGCAATCGGGAGACGTGTTCGGCGAGATTGCGTTTCTCGACGGCGGTGCCCGATCGGCGACTGTGACGTCGCTCGACTCGTGTGAGCTGCTCGTGATCCGGCGGGCGGACTTTTTGTTGCTGCTCCGGCGCGTGCCTACGATCTCGATGGCGCTGTTGAACGTCATGGCGAAGCGCATTCGGCGTTTGAGCGAGAGTGCGCAAGACAGCGCGTTCCTGGACGTGAAGTCGCGTTTGGCGAAGCGGCTCGTCGATCTCGCGGATCAGTTCGGTACGCCGCTCGGCTCCGGTCAGGTCGCGCTCAAGGTGCGGCTGTCGCAGCAAGAGCTCGGCGACATGGTGCAGGCCACGCGCGAGAGCGTGAACAAGTGCCTGCGCGAGTGGGCCAAGGAAGGCATCATTCAGCAGAACGGGCGCCAGCTCGTGATCGAGGATCGGCAGCGCTTGGGTGCGTTGGCAGGAGGCTAGGTAGTTCTGCCGGGTCCAGACTCACTCTGACTTTCTAAACGCGCGGCACCCTTTTTATACTGGCACTCGGGTGCCGCGTGCTTTTGAAAGCTCTCCTCGCGTGTAGTTCATTCATCTTCGCGGCCTCGGTCCACGCCCAGTCGTGGACCGCGCTGCCAACCACCCCCTCCCAACTCCGCGTCGATGGGGACGTCGGCGAGTGGCGCGGCGCGCGCTTCCAGCGCATCGGTGAAAGCGCCGCAGGTTCGGCCGAAGTCGCGCTAGCGTTCGATCCTTCGGGCCTCTATGTCGCGGCACGCGTGCGCGACGACGCGTTCGTCCGAACCGCCAAACCCACCCGCGACGAAGACGCCCTGGTCGTGACCTTGGCCTTCCCCGCACGCGGTGCGTTCGTAGCGAGCGATCTCTGGCTCTTCGCCGGCCGCATGGGCGAAACCGCAGCGAGCGCGCAGCTGCGTTCCGGGACGAGCACGACGCTCTCGCCGCTCGGAGCTGCCAAGATCGTGGAAGGTCCGAATCCGGGTGGCTACGTGCTCGAAGCGTTCGCGCCGTGGACGAGCTTTCAAGGCGGCAGCGATTGGGCGTACGCACGCGGCGCGGTCCGCCTCCACGATGTAGATGCGCGCGGCGGACCTGCGCGCGACGTGCCGGCGCTGGACGCGCCGCTGACGGCTGCAAAGTTGCCGTGGCTTTCGCTCGACGGCGGACCGGTGGTCGCGGTCGCGGGGTTACTCCGCGCGAAGAACCTCGAAGCGTCGGCGAGCAAGCTCGACTTCGTCGGCGACGTTCGCGGCGATGCGAAAGCCGAACGTGTGATGGTGGTCGGCACGCTCGTCGTCGTGAGTGGGACCGGAACCCAGTTCACGTTCACGGAGCTGCCGGTGCGAACCGCCGCGGACGTGTTGCAAGCAGAGCTTCGCGATTTGACCGGTGATGGAAAGCCGGAGCTCGCACTGCGGCTGCGGCAGCAGAACGAGCTCGGTGTGCGCGAGCTGTTCAAGGTCTACGGGTTTGCAAACGCAGCGCCCGCGGCATTGTTCGGCGTCGAGCTGCGCAAAGAGACGAGCGCAGGGACTGCAACTGCGACGTTGAAGTACGAGCGCACGACGCGTGGCCCGACGCAGTTCGCCGTCAGCACGGGCACGGTCCAAGGTTTGTCTGCGGACAACTTTCGCGAGACCTCGGCTGCAGAAGAGGTGGCGATTCCGCTGCCGTGGGGTGCCTGGCGCGAGCGCGTGTATGGGTGGAACGGTACGCGCTTCGAGGTAGTGCGCGAGTCTGCAAATCAGCTCGCCGCCATCCGAGCGGATGAGAAGGTCGCAGCGGATGCGCCGAAAAGCGCCCAGCCCTCGACGCTCGTTGCCGGCGTGAGCGTCGATGGCACACCGCTCGAAGCGTACAAACGCGCGCGCGGCGTCGGCGCCGACGTGACTGGGCGATTTTCGCAGTCTGTAAACTTGCTCGGGGACACGCGCCCGGAGGGACTCGTCGTCTTCGGACGCGAGCTCGTGATCACCGGCGACTCGCTTTCCGGCAACGGAGGCTTCTTCTTCATCGGGCTTCCCGTCGCGGATCCGAACGACGTGTTGGGTGTCCAGACCGGCGACCTCACCGGAGATGGTCGGCGCGAGCTGCTCGTGCGCGTTCGCCAGCGAATCGGTGACGTTCAGCGCGAGCTCGTCTACTGCTATTCGGTCGCGGCGCAACACGCCGACCAGTTGCTCGCAGTCGAAGTTTCTCGCGCGCGCGGTGCTCAGCGCATCGACAACAAGGTGGCGTTGATAGCTGACAAGCAGCGCTCGGTGCTTACCATTGAGCCGGGCGTGGCCCGCGGCTGGTCCGCTCAAGACTACCCGTTCGTAGCAGAATCACTCGATGGCGTCGCGCCACTACTCCTGCCCTGGAAGGATCACACGACGCAGTACGTGTTCGAGCGCGATCGCCTCGTTCCGAAGGTGCGAACGAGCAATTGACCAGGGCACGCTTTTGAGATCAAGCTGGGCGCCATGCCGTTAGACCTGGATCCAGAGACCCGAGCGCTACTCGAGCGTTATGGCTTCGAATCACCCCTGTTCAATTCGTTACGGGAACGTTTCACGAGCGGCGCCCTCGGTGTGGACGCGAACCGGATTCGCGGGCGCGTCGAGGCCCCGCGCGAGGGCGATGTGCAACGTTTGCCGCCGCTCGAGAGCGATGCGCGCAAGCAGCTTGCCGCGCGTGGGCTCGAAGCGCTGAAGCGGGGCGAGGTCGGTTGTGTGGTGCTCGCCGGCGGCATGGCGACACGCTTCGGCGGAGTCGTAAAGGCGGCCGTGCCCGCGATCGGGCCGCGCACGTTTTTGAACTTGAAGCTCGGCGGAATTCGCCGCACGGCGGAGCGAGTGCAGGCGCGCGTGCCCGTGTACGTGATGACGAGCTTTGCGACCGACGGCGAGATTCGGAAGCTGTTGGCGGCGGAGCAGGGGCCGTTTACGCCCGCGACTGCGTTCGCGCAGCTGATCTCGCTGCGGCTGAAGCCAGACGGCGAAGTCTTGCGCGTCGATGGAGCGCCTTCGCCGTACGCGCCCGGGCACGGCGACCTGACGTTTGCGCTGCGCAAGTCCGGCGTGCTCGAACGCTTCCTGTCGGAGGGC